>Ga0255338_1001349_pt1 | contig 47406 bp, 44 predicted proteins | sample MeOH1_35cm_T4_19_FD_203715 | JGI IMG/M metagenome (GOLD analysis project Ga0255338, IMG submission 203715) | Sandy soil microbial communities from University of British Columbia, Vancouver, Canada - MeOH1_35cm_T4_195 | ecosystem: Engineered > Artificial ecosystem > Sand microcosm > Unclassified ...
CGGCCCGTGGAGGTTGACGAGTTCCAGATCGGCAACGCCGAGACCTACGACATCGTCGTGCGGCCCACGGCCGACCAGGCCTACACGATCGTCTCCGAGGCGGTGGACCGGTCGGGCCTGGGTCGCGCCACCCTGGCCCCCCGTCCGGGCATGGCCGCCGCCGTTCCGCCGTTGCGGGAGCGGCCGCTGGGGACGATGAAGGACATGGGCATGGACCATTCCGCCATGGGCCATGGCGCGCCGCCGCCGTCCGGCGCGAGTGCTGCGGACCACGCCGCCATGGGCCACGCCGCCCCGCCATCCGACCTCACGCCGGGCATGGCGCCGCCGCGCCGCCGCGGTTCGGACGTCATGGGCGACATGGGCGGGATGGAGATGAGCATGATGGATGCTCGCAACGCCCCACAGGTGAAGCTGGGACCCGGCGTGCAGATGATCGCGCCCATGCCCGTGGACCGCACGGGCGAGCCCGGCCAGGGGCTGGAGAGCGTCGGCCACCGGGTGCTGGTCTACAAGGACCTCATCGCTCTGGAGCCGAACCCCGACACCCGGCCGCCGTCCCGCGAGATGGAGATCCGCCTCACGGGCAACATGGAGCGGTTCATGTGGGGCTTCGACGGCCGCAAGTTCAGCGAGAAGCCGCCGCCGTACACGCTAAGGACCGGCGAGCGGGTGCGCGTGACCCTGGTGAACGACACCATGATGACGCACCCGATCCACATGCACGGGCACTTCTTCGATCTGGTCCATGGGCCCGTGGGCCACATGCCGCGCAAGCACACGGTCAATGTCCTGCCGGGCGGGAAGGTGACCTTCGACGTCACGGGGGAGGCCGGTGACTGGGCCTTCCACTGCCACATGCTCTACCACATGCACGCCGGCATGTTTCAGGTGTTCGCCGTGCGGCCCGCCCCGGGAGCGGCCGCATGAGCCGCCTGGTCCTGATCGGCCTCATTCCAGCGCTGTTCGGCGCCGCGGCGCTCGCGCAGACCCCGGACCCGCACGCCGGCCACGTCATGCCCGCCAAGCCGCCGCCCGCCGCTGACCCCCACGCGGGCCACGCCGCGAAGCCGCCGGCCGCCGATCCGCATGCGGGACATGCCATGCCCGCGGCGCCGGCGGATCCGCACGCCGGGCACATTATGCCGAACGCCCAGGCCGCGCCGGCGATGACCGGGGGACAGCTTCCAGTGGGAGATTCGCCGGCCCCCACGCCGCCGACCGATCACCTGGCGGACGCGGTCTACGGCCGCGCCTCCATGGACCGGGCTCGCGACGTGCTGCGGCTCGAGCATGGCGGCGCGCGGCTGCCGAAGACCATGATCGACACGCTTGAGGTCCGGCCGGACAAGGGTCCCGACGGCTACGCCTGGGAAGGCGAGTTCCGCTATGGCGGCGACGTCGACCGGCTGGTCCTGAAGACCGAGGGCGAAGGCGAATTCGGCGAGCATCTCGAGCAGGCCGAGGTCCAGGCGCTCTATTCTCGCGCCATCGGTCCCTATTTCGACCTGCAGGCGGGCGTGCGCCAGGACCTCCAACCCCGGCCCCGCCGCACCTACGCCACGGCGGGCTTCGAGGGCCTGGCTCCCTACTGGTTCGAGGTGGAGGGCGCGCTGTTCCTGTCGAACAGGGGCGATCTGTCGGCCCGGTTCGAGGGATCCTACGATCTTCGCTTCACCCAGCGGCTGATCCTGGAGCCGCGGGTGGAATTGAACCTCGCCGCCCAGGACGTGCCCGAGCTCGGCATTGGCTCGGGGCTCGGTTCCGCCGAGATGGGCCTGCGCCTGCGCTATGAAGTCCGTCGGGAGTTCGCCCCCTACGTGGGCGTCCACTACGAACGCAAGTTCGGCGACACGGCCGACTTCGCGCGCGCCGAGGGCGAGGGCCGGGACGACCTGCGGGTCGTCGCCGGCGTCCGCGCCTGGTTCTGAACCCTAGAGTCCCCCAAGTTAGGAGCTTGCCCATGAAGTTCATTCTCGGAGCGCTGGCCGCGCTCGGCCTGTCGACGGCCGCCGTCGCCCAGGACCACGCCGGCCACGGCCACGGCCAGCCCGCCGCAGCGGCGGCCACTGTCACCGGTACGGGCGTGGTGAAGAAACTCGACGCCAAGGCCGGCACGGTCACCATCGACCACGGGCCGATCAAGGCGCTGAACTGGGGCGCCATGACGATGCCGTTCAAGCTTTCCGACGCGAGCCTGCTCAGCGGCCTCAAGGTCGGCTCGAAGGTGACCTTCCAGCTCAAGGACCAGAAGATCGTCGCCATCAAGCCGATGTAGCCGGCGCGGCCAGTCCCGGCCGCCGAAAAGAACCCGACGCAAATCCGAGGGGTGGTGGCGCGCGGCGCGTATCTGCTTTCGACGGAGGCGTCGGCGTTCTGCGCGACCTCCTAGCCTTGAAGTGGCCAACGGGAAGTCGATATCCCGCGTGGATAAGTATCCGTGCGGCAGCTTTCCCATGGTTGTGCGAGATTTCGCGAAATAACCCTGCGACGGCGGGCGGTGCGAAAGTATCGTAGCCCAAGATATGGCGAGAAAAGGCCTGGCGTGTGCCCGGGGGGCGCCCTTATCACCCTAATTTCGGATAGATATTCTTGGGCGGGCGGCGCCTATAAATCGATCGATCGTCGATCTGGGTGTGAATTTTAACCCTGGGTGAAAAAAGCCAACATCTGTCTCATTTTCGTAGCGAATAAGGTGGATTTTGCCAAGACGGGAGAAGTTATCTCCGAAATTTGCTGAGATTTGCCTGAATTTCGCGAAAATGTACCATATAAATGCGCATATTATGTATATACATGACTTGACGTCTCCGCCGCCCTGGCCGGACTAAGCACCCAGGATTTCAGCTCGAAACGAGCAGGGCGGGGCGAGCCCCGGCGCGGGAAGAGGGGGTATTTCATGAACCGGATTTCGAAGCGGCGGCTGTTCGCGGGCGCTTGCATCACGCTGGCGCTCACGTCCACGGCGGCCCAGGCGGCAGACGGCGCGGGCGACGTCGGGGAGGTCGTGGTCACCGGCAGCCGCATCAAGCGCACCGACATCACCGGCGTCGGCCCGGCCACCGTGGTCACCGAGGAAGCTATCGCCCGCACCGGCGTGGCGAACGTCGAGACTATCCTGCAGCGCATGCCGGCCTCGGCCGGTAACGCCGGCGGCCAGACCAACGCCTACTGGACGGGCAATGGCTACGGCACCGCCCAGGTGAACCTGCGCGGCATGGGCATCAACCGGACGCTCGTGCTGCTGAACGGCCGCCGCGTGGTCTATGGCGGCACGGGCGCGAACAGCGCCGTCGACCTCAACACCATTCCCGCCGCCATCATCGGCCGCATCGATATCCTGAAGGACGGGGCCTCGGCCATCTATGGCGCCGACGCCGTGGCCGGCGTGGTCAACATCATCACCCGCAACGACTTCGAGGGCGTGCAGGTCACGGGCAAGTACGGCGTCACCGACGAGGGCGACGGCGAGGAGTTCACCGGCGACCTGCTGTGGGGCCTGCGCGGCGAGCGCGGCGGCTTCACGGCGGCGGTGAACTACCAGAAGACCAAGCCGGTCAACATGGCCGACCGCGAGCCCTGCGGCTTGGGCGAGGTCGGCGGCCAGCTGGTCTGCGTCGGCAGCGCCTCGACCATCGGCGGGCGCGCCGTCCTGCCGACCGGCCAGCAGATCAACTTCAACCAGACGCCCGGCGGCAATGGCAATTTCTTCGAGCCGTACAGCGCCGCGAAGCACAACTTCAACTCCAACTCGTTCCTGAACGCGGTCAGCGCCATCGAGCGGATCAGCGTGGGGGTGTTCGGGGACTACGACCTCACCGACGACGTCGAGCTGTTCGGCGAGTTCATGTTCACGAACCGGCAGAGCGACCAGATCGCGACCCCCGGCACGCTGCGGAACCTGGTGATCCCGGCGGCGAACCGCACCAATCCCACCGGCCAGCAGATCACCCTGATCCAGCGCCGCCTGGCGGAGCCCGGCCCGCGTCAGTTCTTCCAGGAAACCGACACCTGGCGGCTGGTGGGCGGCCTGCGCGGCCAGTTCCTCAGCGACTGGTCCTGGGAGGTCGCGGGCAATTGGGGCAAGACCACGGGCGTCGACGGCTCCACGAACGTCGCGAACCTGCAGCGGGTCGGCGAGACCCTGGCCGCCTGCCTTCCGGGGGCGACGACGACCGCGCCCTGCGGCGACTATCTGGGCGCCGGAGACCTGACGCCCCAGGTGCTGAACTACATCCTGGCGACGACCCGCGACTCCGGGGGCAACGAGCAGAAGAGCGTAACCGCCGACATCACCGGCACGCTGTTCCAGCTGCCCGCGGGGCCGGTGGCGGTCGCCGCGGGCGCCGTCTATCGGGAGGAGGTGGGCTATCGGAACCCGGACGCCCTGACGGTGCTGGGTGTCGCCAACACCAACCAGCAGAGCCCGATCCGCGGCGAGGTGAAGACCAAGGAGGCCTATGCCGAGGCCTCGGCGCCGCTGCTGGCGGACATGCCGATGGTCCAGCGCCTCGAGCTGAACGGCGCCGTCCGCTATTCCGACTACAACCTCTTCGGCGACAACTGGACCTACAAGCTGGGCCTGGATTGGACGGTGGTCGAGGGCCTGCGGCTTCGCGCCACCTACGGCACCGGCTTCCGGATCCCGAGCGTGCCTGAACTGTTTGGCGGCGTGGCGGAAGGCAACCTGACCACCACCGATCCGTGCAGCCGCTATTCGACCAGCACCAACGCCACCCTGGTCGCGAACTGCCGCGCGTCCGGCGTGCCGGCCGGCTATGTCCAGCTGGGCAACACCGTGCTCACGACCGTCGGCGGCAACCAGAACCTGAAGCCGGAAAAGTCCAAGAACCTGACCCTGGGGGCGGTGTTCCAGCCGACCTTCGTCCCGGGCCTGTCGGTGACGGTCGACTACTTCGACATCGAGATCGAAGACGCCATCCGCAACATCCCGGGATCGACCAAGCTCTCGGTCTGCTACGCCAGCGCGAACCTGTCGCACCCGTTCTGCACGCCCGAGAACTTCCGCCGCAGCGCCCTGACGGGCGAGGTCAACTTCCTCTCCTCCCAGCCCAGCAACGCCGGCAAGGAAGTGATGAAGGGGGTCGACTTCGGGGTGCGCTATGCGTTCGACGTCCAGGGCCTGCGCGCCGACGTCGATTGGAACACGACCTACCTCGCGAAATACGAGATCACCCCGTTCCTGGGTGCGGCCCCGATCATCTTCGACGGTCGGATCGGCGGCGGCAACGGCGGTTACCCGCACTGGCGCTCGAACGCGGCCTTCAGCCTGTCGGACGTGAACTGGAGCGCGACCTGGTCGGTCCAGATGATCGGCAAGGCGAAGGACTTCAACGCCGCGCCGACGGCGATCGGTTCGCGCACGTCGAACGTCTTCTACCACTTCGTGCAGGCGTCCTATCGCGTCAGCGAGAAGGCCAGCATCGCCGTGGGCGTGGACAACGTCTTCGACAAGGACGCGCCGTTCATCCAGAGCTGGACGGACGCCAACACCGACACCATGACCTACGACCTGCTCGGTCGTCGGGGCTATGTGCGGCTGCAGTACACGTTCTAGGCCGCACCGTGGGCGTTGGCCGGCCCCTCACTCCCCGGCCGGCGCCCACGCACTGTTTTTGAGAGGATCCGATGCGCTGGCCAGCCCTTGCGCGGACAACCCACAAGTGGCTCGCCCTGGTCGTGGCGGTCCAGGCCGTCTTCTGGACCCTGAGCGGGATCTACATGACGGCGGTCCATATCGACATCATCCACGGGGATCGCCTCGTGAAGACCGCCGCGGCGCAGCCCCTGTCGTTCGCGGGGTTGATCGAGCCGGCGCATCTCGCGCACTTGGCGCCGGGCCTGAAGTCGGCGCGGCTGGAGACCCAGCTAGGCCAGCCGGTCTATTTGGTCGAAACGGACGGTGGCAAGTCGCTGTTCGACGCCCGCACCGGCGCCCGGCTCTCGCCGCTGAGCGAGGCGCAGGCCCGGGCGCGCGCCCAGGCCCTATTCGCAGAGGACGGCAAGGTGGTGAGCGCCGAACTGCTGACCAAGGCGCCGCTGGAGGTCCAGACCCGGCCCATGCCCCTGTGGCGCGTGGAGTTCGAGGGGGCCTGGCGGCCGACCTTCTACATCTCGCCCTTCACCGGCGAACTCGTGTCGCGCCGTCACGACCTGTGGCGCACCTTCGACTTCGTCTGGATGTTCCACATCATGGACTACGACGATCGTCAGGACGTGAACAACCCGCTGCTCCGGATCTTCACCTGGATGGCGGTGGCCACCGCCGCCACCGGTGGCTGGCTCCTGATCTACAGCTTCCGCCGCAAACGCCGCGCGCGCAAAGCCGCCGCTTGAGGACCCGCGCATGTTCCTGATCCGCTGGCTCCACAAGTGGTTTGGCTTGGTGCTTGGGCTGCAGTTCCTGATCTGGTCGGGCAGCGGCGCCGTCATGGCGCTGCTCGACCATCATGAGGTCTCGGCGGAGCATTCGGTGCTGCCGGTCGCCCAGCCGGCCTCGCCCCCGCAGCCGCTGCCGCTGGCGCAGGTGGCCGAGCGCGTCGGCGCGCCGATCCTGTCGCTGCAGTTGAAACCGCTCTATGACGGCTATGTCTACGAGGCGGCGACGCCCGCGGGCGTGCGGCTGCTGGATGCGGGGACCGGCGCGCCGATCGAGGTCGATGCGGCTCTCGCGAAGACCCTGGCGGTCGCCCGGTTCGCCGGCGCCGAGCCGGTGCGGAGCGTCACCCATGTGGCGAAGACGACGCTGGAGACCCGCGACGTGGCCCTGCCGGTCTGGCGGGTGGAGTTCGCCGACGAGGACCGCACGACCCTGCTCGTCTCGGCGAAGACCGGCGAGTTGCTGGGGACCAAGAACGATGCGTGGCGGCTGTGGGACATCGCCTGGATGCTGCACATCATGGACTACAAGGAGCGCCAGAGCTTCAACCACCCGCTGATCGTCACGGTCGGAACCGGCGCGGCGTGGCTGGCGCTCAGCGGCCTCATCCTGCTGTTCCGCAGCTTCCGGCGCGCGGACGTCGCCTGGGTGCTGGATCCGATCGAGGCGTTGCGGGGCCGGCGCAGGCCGAGGCCCGCCGAGGCCATGACGCCGGCCCAGGCCGACCCGACCCGCAAGCCTTGAGGCCTCAGAGGCGGACCGGGCGTCCGGTCTTCAGCGACTGCGCCGCGGCCTCCGCCAGCGCCAGCGCGGCCACGCCGTCGGCGTAGCCGATCTCCGGCGTCGCCTTGCCGTCGAGAATGTCGGCGAAGTGGGCCATCTCGGCGCGGTAGGCCTGGGCGTAGCGGTCCAGGAAGAAATTCTGGAAGCGGTCGGCCTGCGCCCCGGCCTCGGTCCAGACCCGGACCGTGCTCTCGGTGACGTTGTCCGCGCAGATCATGCCGCCTGCGCCATAGGCCTCGATCCGCTGGTCGTAGCCGAAGCCGGAACGGCGGCTGTTGGCGATGACGCACAGCTTGCCCGATGCGGTCTTCAGGACCGTGCGGGCGGTGTCGATGTCGCCGGCCTCGCCGATCCCCGGATCCACCAGGCAGCTGCCCCAGGCGAACACCTCGACCGGCTCCTCGCCCAGGATCCAGCGGGCCATGTCGAAGTCGTGGATCGCCATGTCCTTGAAGAGGCCGCCCGAGACCTTCACATAGCTGACCGGCGGCGGGGCCGGGTCGTTGGAGGTGATCTGCAGGCTCTCCAGCCTGCCCACGCGGCCGGCGGCCAGGCCCGCCTTCAGCGCCTGGAAGTTCGGGTCGAAGCGCCGGTTGAAGCCCAGGAACAGGCGCGCGCCCTTCAGGCTGTCGGCGGCGGCCCGGGCTCGGGCCAAGTCCATGTCGATCGGCTTTTCGCAGAAGACGGCCTTGCCCGCGGCGTGGGCGCGGACGCTGTAGTCCAGGTGGGTGTCGGTGGAACTCGCCACGATGACGCCCGCCACCGAAAGGTCGGCCAGGACGGCGTCGAGGTCGCTGACCTCGCCGCCCAGGTCGCGCGCTGCCGCCTCGGCGTTCTCCGTGAGAGGGTCGACGATGTGGCTCAGCGTCAGGCCGGGATGGGCCACCACGTTGGCGCCGTGGATGCGGCCGATCCGGCCCGCGCCGATGAGTGCGATCTTGTGCAAGCGAGACTCCCTGGCGCCGTTCTATGGAACAAAATTTTCGCCCACAAGCGATATGGAAAACGACGCCGGGGCGGCGTTTGGCGATCCGCTGCGGAACGGATATTCTAGTTCAGGAAAATCCGATCTGAGGCGCTATGTCCGAAGCCCCGTCCGTCCCCGCCACCGCCGAGGAACTGCGGGCTGCGATCCTGGAACGCTACGACGGACTGGCCAAACGCCTTCAGCAGATCGCCCGCTACGTCCTGGACGAGCCCAACGAACTGGCGCTGGAGACCCTGGCGGTGATCGCTGAGCGCAGCGGCGTGCAGCCCTCCGCCATCGTCCGTTTCGCCAAGAGTTTCGGGTTCGACGGCGCCAGCCAGATGCAGCGCCTGTTCCGCGACGGCCTGCTCTCGGGGCACGCCGCCCTGGGCTACAGCGAGCGCGTTCGCAGCTTCACCCGCGCGGTGGACCGCAACGCCGCGGCGGGCGGCGCCGAGCTGCTCGCCGAGTTCGTCGAGGGCAACACCATGGCCCTGCAGAATCTCCCGCAGACCGTGAGCGACGCCGACCTCAAGGCCGCGGTCCGGATGATCGAGGCCGCCGAGGTGGTCTATGTGGCGGGCTTCCGGCGCGCCTTCCCGATCTCGTCCTACCTCGCCTATTCGCTGCAGCAGGCCGGCAAGCGCATCATGTTCGTCGATGGCGTCGGGGGGCTGACCCGTCGGCAGGTGCAGAGCGTGACGCCCAAGGACCTGCTGATCGCCGTGAGCTATCACCCCTACGCCGAGGAGACGGTGCAGGCGGTGGAGGCGGCCGTGGCCTGCGGGGCGCCGGTGCTCTCGATCAGCGACAGCCTGGTGAGCCCCATCGCCAAGCCCGCGACGGTGACGCTGCAGGTCCGAGAATCGGAGATCCGCGCCTTCCGATCGCTCTCGGCCTCCATGTGCCTGGCCCAGGCCCTGGTCATCGGGTTCGCTTTCGAGAGTTCGCGCAAGGAGGATGCCCGGGCGAGGCGCCGCAAGGGTTGAAACGTCCGTTCCGCAGATGAAATGAACGTTGCGAGCTTCTCGGGTGTGGAATACATTTTCCACGAAAGGTCGCGGGGCGTGCGGCCGGGGGGCGATTGTACATATGGCTGAGGACGGAAAGGCGATCGACCTGCTCGCCATCGGCCGGTCCAGCATCGACCTCTACGGCGAGCAGGTCGGCGGGCGGCTCGAGGACATGGGCTCCTTCGCCAAGTACGTCGGCGGCAGTCCGACCAACACCGCCATCGGCGCTTCGCGCCTCGGCCTGAAGACCGCGCTCCTGACCCGGGTCGGCGCCGACCACATGGGCCGGTTCATCCGCGAGCAGCTGGTCCGCGAGGGGGTGGACGTCAGCGGCGTGATCTCCGACCCCGACCGGCTCACGGCCCTGGTGATCCTGGGCATCCGCGACCGCGAGACCTTCCCCCTGATCTTCTATCGCGAGAACTGCGCCGACATGGCGCTCTCGCTGGATGACGTGGACGAGGCGCAGGTGCGCGCCGCCCGCGCGGTGCTCATCAACGGGACCCATCTCTCCCAGCCCGCCGTCCTCGAAACCTCGATGAAGGCCGCGAGCCTCGCCAGGGCCTCGGGCGGCAAGGTGGTGTTCGACGTGGACTACCGCCCGGTGCTCTGGGGCCTGACCGCCCGCGACATGGGCGAGGACCGGTTCGTGGCTCACGAGGCGGTGACCGGTATCCTCCAGCGCGTGCTGCCGATCTGCGACCTGATCGTCGGCACCGAGGAGGAGATGCACATCCTGGGCGGCTCCACCGACACGGTCACGGCGCTGCGGGCGGTGCGCGAGCGCACGGGCGCGCTGCTGGTCTGCAAGCGTGGCCCCAAGGGCTGCTCGGCCTTCCCGGGCGCCATCCCCGACCGCCTGGACGAGGGCGTGGTCGGGCGCGGCTTCGAGGTCGAGGTGTTCAACGTCCTGGGCGCAGGCGACGCCTTCATGAGCGGCTTCCTGCGCGGCTGGCTGCGCGAGCTGCCGCTGGAGCGGTGCTGCGAGATCGCCAATGCAGCCGGGGCCATCGTCGTCTCCCGGCACGGCTGCGCGCCGGCCATGCCGACCTGGATCGAGATGGAGGCCTTCCTTGGCCGCCGGGACCGTCCCTTCCGCCTGCGCGAGGACGCCGAGCTGGAACACATCCACTGGGCCACCACGCGCGCCGGCGTCTACGACGAGCTGGCCGTGCTGGCCGTGGATCATCGGGTCCAGTTCGAGGAGCTGGCGGCGGAGCTCGGCGCGGACGTCACGCGCATTCCGGCCTTCAAGCGCCTGGCGCTGGAGGCCTTGCACCTGGTGGCCGATGGGGATCCGCGCTTCGGCATCCTGCTGGACAGCCGCTTTGGGGTCGACACCCTGGCGGCGGCCGCCGACCATCCCTACTGGATCGGGCGCTGCATCGAGGCGCCGCGTTCCCGGCCGGTGGAGTTCGAGTGCTCGGCCGACGTGGCGACCGAGCTGGCGACCTGGCCGCTGAACCATGTGGTCAAGGTGCTGGTCTTCTACCATCCCGACGACGAGCCGGCGTTGCGCGAGCGTCAGGAACGACAGGTGTGTCGCCTGTTCGACGCCTGCCGCAAGACTCGTCACGAGCTGCTGCTCGAAATCATCGCGCCCCCGGAGAGCGCAGTGGACGCCACGACCATCGCCCGCGCCGTCGAGCGGTTCTACGATCTGGGCGTGAAACCGGACTGGTGGAAGCTGGAGCCCATGGACGATCCGGCGGCATGGCGGAACATCGAGGCGGCGATCGCCGCGCGCGATCCCTTGTGCCGCGGCGTGCTGGTGCTGGGCCTGTCGCAGCCGACCGAGACCCTGTTGGCTGCCTTCAAGGCCACCGCGCGCGTGCCGGTGGTGAAGGGCTTTGCGGTGGGTCGGACCATCTTCCACGAGCCGGCGCGAGCCTGGCTGGCGGGCGAGATCGACGACGTCACGGCGGTGGCCCGGCTTGCCGCGACCCTGAGCCATCTCGTGGAGGCCTGGCGCCATGCGCGCGCCGGCGTGGAGCAGGCCGCATGAGCACGCTCCGCCTCACGGCCGCCCAGGCCACGGTGCGCTGGCTGACGCGCCAGTTCGTCGAGGTGGACGGCGCGGAAGTCCCGTTCTTCGCCGGCGTCTGGGCGATCTTCGGCCATGGCAATGTGGCGGGCCTGGGCGAGGCCCTGGAGGGCCTGCGCGACACCATCCCCACCTGGCGCGCGCACAACGAGCAGGGCATGGCGCACGCCGCCATCGCCTACGCCAAGCAGATGCGCCGCCGGCGCGCCATGGTCTGCACCACCTCCATCGGCCCCGGCGCGACCAACATGGTGACGGCCGCGGCCCTGGCGCACGTCAACCGCCTGCCCGTGCTGTTCCTGCCGGGCGACGTCTACGCCAGCCGCCGGCCCGACCCCGTGCTGCAGCAGGTTGAGGATTTCGGCGACGGCACGGCCAGCGCCAACGACTGCTTCCGGCCCGTGTCGCGCTATTTCGACCGGATCACCCGGCCTGAGCAGATCCTGGCGGCCCTGCCGCGCGCCATGGCGGTGATGACCGATCCCGCCGACTGCGGCCCGGCGACCCTGGCCTTCTGCCAGGACGTCCAGGCCGAGGCCTTCGACTATCCCAAGGCCTTCTTCACGCGCCGCGTCTGGCGCATCCGCCGACCGGCGCCGGATGCACGCGAGGCGGACGACCTGGTCGCGGCCCTTAAGGCGTCGGCCCGCCCGCTGATCGTGGCGGGTGGCGGGGTGCTCTACGCGGGCGCCGAGGGCCGCCTGGCCCGGCTGGCCCAGACCCTGGGCGTGCCCGTCGCCGAGACCCAGGGCGGCAAGGGGGCGCTGGCCTGGGACCATCCGATGAACCTGGGCAGCATCGGCGTCACCGGCTCCAGCGCCGCCAACGACGCGGCGGCGCGGGCGGATCTGGTGATCGGGGTCGGCACGCGGCTGCAGGACTTCACCACCGGCTCGCGCGCCCTGTTCGGCGCGGCGGACCGCAAGCTGCTCCAGGTGAATGTCGCGGCCTTCGACGCCCACAAGCACGGGGCCGACACCGTGGTGGGCGATGCCGACGCGGTGCTGGAGGCGCTGGAGGCGCGGCTGAACGGCTGGCGCGCGCCGGAAGCCTGGCGGAACCAGACGCGGGAGGGGATCGCGGCCTGGACCGCCGCGGTCGATGCCGCCACCGCGGCGCCCGCGGGCGGCGCCCTGCCGTCCGACGCCCAGGTGATCGGCGCCGTTCAGCGCGCGGTCGGGCCGGAGTCCGTCCTGGTCTGCGCCGCCGGAGGCTTGCCGGGCGAGCTGCACAAGCTATGGCGCACGGCCTGGCCCGGCGGCTACCACGTGGAATACGGCTTCTCCTGCATGGGTTACGAGATCGCCGGCGGGCTGGGCGTCAAGATGGCCGCGCCGCACCGCGACGTGCATGTCATGGTCGGCGACGGCAGCTACCTGATGCTCAATTCCGAGATCGCCACCTCGGTGATGCTGGGCTGCAAGCTGACCATCACCGTCCTCGACAACCGGGGCTTCGGCTGCATCAACCGGCTGCAGCAGGAGACGGGCGGCGCGCCGTTCAACAACCTGCTGGCCGACGCCCACCACGAGACCCTGCCCGCCATCGACTTCGCCGCCCACGCGGCCAGCCTCGGCGCGCGTTCCGAGAAGGTGGCGGGGATCGCGGAATTGGAGGCCGCCCTGGGCCGCGCCCGCGCCAGCGACCGGACCTACGTCATCGTCATCGACACCGACCCGGCGATCTCCACCGAGGCCGGCGGGGCCTGGTGGGACGTCGCCGTGCCCGAGGTGTCGAGCCGCCCGCAGGTGCGCGCCGCCCGCGCCGCCTATGACGCCGCCGTCAAAGACCAGCGTACCGGAGACTGACCATGTCCATTCGTTTCGGCGTCAGCCCCATCGCCTGGGTGAACGACGACATGCCGGAGCTGGGCGCCGGCACGGCCCTGGAGACCATCCTGGCGGACACCCGCGACATCGGCTTCTCCGGCGTCGAGCTGGGGGGCATCTTCCCGCGCGACGCGGCGACCCTGAAGCCGCTGCTGGACGGCTATGGCCTGGACCTGGTGGGCGGCTGGTTCAGCGGCAATCTGCTCGTCCACGACGCCGAGGCCGAGATCGCGGCGGCGCAGGAACACCTGGCGCTGCTGAAGGCCATGGGCTCCACCGTCTTCGTCCACGCCGAGACCAGCAACGCCATCCACGGCCAGAAGGGAACCCCGCTCAGCGGTACGCCCCGCCTGGACGAGACCGGCTGGAAGCTGTTCGGCGACCGGCTGACGCGGTTCGCGGATCACATCGCGGGCCAGGGCCTGCGCTTCGCCTACCACCACCACCTGGGCACCGTGGTCGAGCGACCGGAGGACCTCTACGCCTTCATCAAGTCCACCGGCGAGGTCGTGGGGCTGACGGTGGACACCGGCCATGCGGCCCTGGGCGGCATCGATCCGGTGGCTGCGATCCGGGCGTATCCGGCGCGGGTCAGCCACGTCCATTGCAAGGACATCCGTTCGGAGGTGTTCGCCGGGGTCCAGGCCCATGGGCAGAGCTTTCTCGACGGTGTCCTGGCCGGCATGTTCACCGTGCCCGGCGACGGCGGCCTGGACTATGGCGCGGTCATGCGGGCCCTGGCCGAGATCGGCTACTCCGGCTGGATCGTGGTGGAGGCTGAGCAGGACCCCGCCATCGCCAACCCCCGGACCTATGGCGAACTCGGCCTGCGCACCCTGGAGCGCGAGGCGGCCGCCGCCGGCTTGAAGCGGGCCGCCTGATGCCCGACCTGCGCGTTCGCCCACACGCCCCCGACGCGTCCGGCAAGATCCTGGAGGTGAGCCCGGCCAGCGCCGGCTGGGATCATGTGGGTTTCGCGGTCCACAGGCTGGCGGACGGCCAGACCGCCCGGGGCGAAGGCGTGGGGCGTGAGACGTGCCTCGTCGTGCTGGCAGGGACGGCCGACATCCAGGCCGGCGGCGAACGCTATCCCGGCGTCGGCGGTCGCGCGTCCGTGTTCGAGGACAAGGCGCCGGCCGCGGTCTACGCGCCCGCCGGGACGCCCTGGTCGGTCACCGCGCGCGGACCGGTCGAGCTCGCCGTCTGCACCGCCCCCGGCACAGGGGCTGGCGCGCCCCGGCTGATCGATCCCGCCCGCATGGGCCGCGAGGTGCGCGGCAGGGACACCAACACCCGCTATGTCCGCAACATCCTGCCGGAGACCGAGCCCGCCGAGAGCCTGCTGGTGGTCGAGGTGATCACTCCAGGCGGCCACTGGTCGAGCTATCCGCCGCACAAGCACGACACGGCGACGCCCACCGAGGAGACCCAGCTGGAGGAGACCTACTACCATCGCCTGAACCCCCCGCAGGGGTTCGCGATCCAGCGCGTCTACACCGACGACCGCAGCCTGGACGAGACGATCTCGGTGGAGGACGGCGATGTGGTGATGGTCCCGCGCGGCTATCATCCCGTGGGCGCGCCGCACGGCTACGACCTCTACTATCTGAACGTCATGGCCGGCCCGAAGCGGCAGTGGATCTTCCGCAACGACCCCGCCCACGACTGGATCGCGAAGAAGGCCTGACCCGGCGGCGGGTCGGATTAATGGAAATATTCTTCCAGACTACAGACGGATGAAATAGTTTGATCATGCCAGGGCGACGTCAGTTCGCCCGGCCGGGGAGTAGGTAGGTTCGTGGACAGCCGGGTTGCTCTGAAGTCGCCGCTTACGCGCCGCATGGCGACGCCGGAAACCGGCGCGCTGGCCGGCGTGGTGCTGGTCTATCTGTTCTTCTTCGCCGTGGCGCCGCCGTTCCGCGACCTGTCGTCCCTCTCGACCGTCCTCTACGTGAGCTCGATCTACGGCATCCCCGCCCTGGCGGTGGCCCTGTTGATGATCGGCGGGGAGTTCGATCTCTCGTCCGGCGTGGCGGTGGTCAGCTCGGCCTTGCTGGCCTCCATGATCAGCTACGAGCTCACGGCCAACGTCTGGGTGGGCGTGGGCCTTTCCCTGGCCGCCGCGCTCGGGATGGGCGCGCTGAACGGCTACCTCGTCATCCGGACGGGCATCCCCAGCTTCCTGGTGACGCTCGGCAGCTTCTTCATGCTGGGCGGGCTCAACCTCGCCGGCACGCGGCTGATCACCGGCAGCGTCGCCACGCCCTCGATCTCCGACATGGACGGCTTCGCCTCGGCCCAGGCGCTGTTCGCGTCCAGCTTCGAGGTGGCCGGCGTCAGCCTGCGGGTCACGGTGCTGTGGTGGCTGCTGTTTGCGGCCCTGGCGACCTGGGCGCTCCGGCGCGCGCCGTTCGGCAACTGGATCTTCGCGGTGGGCGGCGCGCCGCTCAGCGCCCGGGCGGTCGGCGTGCCGGTGCGGCGGGTCAAGATCGGCCTGTTCATGACCGTGGGCTTCGCCGCCTGGTTCGTCGGAATGCACCAGCTCTTCGCGTTCGACACGGTGCAGTCGGGCGAGGGGGTGGGGAAGGAATTCTACTACATCATCGCCGCCGTGGTCGGCGGCTGCCTGCTCACCGGCGGCCAGGGCTCGGCGGTGGGCGCGGTGCTGGGCGCGCTGATCTTCGGCATGACCACCCAGGGGATCGTCTATGCCGGCTGGAACCCCGACTGGTTCAAGTTCTTCGTCGGCGCCCTGCTGCTGGGCGTGATCCTGCTGAACGCCGGGGTCCGCCGCTGGCAGGAGGCCCGGGCATGACCGCGCCGCTGCTGCGCCTCACCGGTGTGGGCAAGAGCTACGGCGCCGTGAGCGCCCTGACGGGCGTCGATCTTGAGGTGGGCGCCGGCGAGATCACCTGCGTCCTCGGCGACAACGGCGCGGGCAAGTCCACCCTGATCAAGATCATCGCCGGCGTGCACGAGCACGACGAAGGCGTCGTCGAGCTGGGCGGCGAGGCCATTCGGCTGACATCGCCCCGCCAGGCGATCGATCGCGGGGTCGCCACCGTCTACCAGGACCTGGCGATCGCGCCGTTGATGCCGGTGTGGGCCAACTTCTTCCTGGGCCACGAGCTGCTGAAGGGCCGCGGCCCGTTCCGGCGGATGGACATCGCGCGCATGCGGGAGATCACCGGCGCCGAGCTGGCGGCGATGGGCATCGAGGGCGTCGACGTCGAGCGTCCGATCGGCGGGCTCTCCGGCGGCCAGCGCCAGTGCGTGGCCATCGCCCGCGCCGTCCACTTCGGCGCCAAGGTGCTGATCCTGGACGAGCCTACCGCCGCGCTGGGCGTGAAGCAGGCGGGCGTGGTGCTGCGCCACATCCTGGCCGCCCGGGCGCGGGGGCTGGGCGTGGTGTTCATCACCCACAATCCGCACCACGCCCATTCGGTCGGCGACAGGTTCCTGATCCTGCAGCGCGGGCGGAGCCTGGGCTGTTTCCCGAAGGCGGAGATCGCCCTGGAAGACCTGACGCGCCGGATGGCGGGCGGTGTCGAGCTGGACGAACTCGCCCACGAACTTGCGAACCGCGGCGCGCCCGCCGCACGCATGGCCGGAGCCTAAGCGACATGGATCGATCGATGCGCCGCAACATCCTGGCGCTCGCCGCCGCCCTCGTCCTGGCCGGTTGCAGCGCCAAGGGCGGCCGGGAGGGGGCGAAGGACACGAGCCCCGCCGGGCCGTCGATGACGGTGGCGATGATCACCCATCAGGCGCCGGGCGACACCTACTGGGACATCGTCCGCAAAGGGGCGGAAGCCGCGGCGGCGAAGGACAAGGTCACCCTGCGCTACGCCAACGATCCCGACGGCGGCGCCCAGGCGACCCTGGTCCAGAACGCCATCGACAGCCGGGTGGACGCCATCGCCGTCACCCTGGCCAAGCCCGAGGCCCTCGCGCCCGTCCTGCGCAAGGCGCGCGAGGCCGGTATCCCGGTGGTGGTGCTGAACGCCGGCATCGACCAGTGGAAGGAAGCCGGTGCGGTGAGCTTCTTCGGCACGGACGATGGCGTCGCGGGCGAGGGCGCCGGAAGGCGCGCGGCGGCTGACGGCGCCAGGCATCTCCTGTGCGTCTCCCACGAGCAGGGCCAGGTGCAGCAGGAGGCGCGGTGCGACGGCCTCAAGAGCGGCTTCGCGCCCGGGCGGTTCGACAAGCTCTACGTCATCGGGACGGACATGCCGTCCGTCCGCTCGACGGTCGCGGCGAAGCTGCGCCAGGACCCCTCCATCGACCTGGTGGTGACCCTGGGCGCCCCCTATGCGCTCACGGCCATCGAGGCGGCGAAGGAGGCGGGCAGCCGGGCCAGGATCGCCACCTTCGACAGCAATCCCCAGGTCCCGGCGGCGATCCGCTCAGGCGCCCTGCAATGGGCGGTCGACCAGCAGCCCTACCTGCAGGGCTACCTGGCGGTGGACGCGCTGTGGCTGCAGAAGACCAACGGCCACGTCCTGGGCGGCGGCGCGCCGGTGCTCACCGGGCCCTACTTCATCGACCGCACGAACGTCGACCGGATCGAGAAATTCGCGGCGGCCGGGACGCGCTGACGAATCAGGCGGCGCGGCTGCGCCAGGGGCCGGTGATCGCGAGCGTGACGCCCGGCCAATAGATGTTCACGAACAGGGTCGAGCCGTCGGGCGAGAAGCAGACGCCGGCCAGCTCCGCGTTCTCCCGGAAGACGTTGCGGGCGATCGTATAGACCTTGCCCTCCGGGGTGACGCCGCGGATGTGGTTGCGCTTGGTGTCCGAGTAGCGATCCTCGCAGACGATCAGGTGGCCCCACGGCGCCACGGTCAGGTTGTCGCCGTAGTCCAGGACCTTGTCGTCGACCGACTCCACGAACAGCTGCAGGCGGCCAGGCGCGTCCCGCTCTCCCGGCTTGCCTTCGCTGGCGCTGGGGACATAGCGCATGATCTGGCCGTGCCTGGCCGCGCCGCCGCTGGTGCAGGTGAAGTACATCTCGCCGGCGCCGAAATGGATGCCTTCCCCGCGCGCGAAGGTGGCCGCGCCCGCCTTGGCGCCGCGCAGGCGCAGGTCGTCGTCGGGGCTCTCCACGCCGTCGAGGTCGATCCAGACGACCTCTTTCCAGTCGCCCTGCCGCCAGACCACCTGGCCCTGGTTGGCGGTGCTCACCCCGCCCGGCGCATCGCGGAACCCCAGCGCCTGCAGCTTGCCACCCTTGTGGAGTTCGCCCAGCGCATTGGGCAGGAAGCGGTAGAACAGGCCCGGGCCCGCGAAGCTGTCCTCGGTCATGTAGACGACGCCCGTGCGGGGGTCGACGCAGGCCGCCTCGTGCTGGAACCGGCCCATGGCCTTCAGCGGCGTGGCCTGGACCAGCCCCTTGGACCGGGCCGGCACCTCGAAGACATAGCCATGATCCTTGGAGCGGCCGCCGCCGGCCTTCACGGTGGTCTCCTCGCAGCTCAGCCACGACCCCCAGGGCGTCACGCCGCCGGCGCAGTTCACCGCGGTGCCTGTGAGGCTGAGGTGCTGGCTGACCAGCGTCTGCTTCGCCATGTCGTAGATGAGCGTGGTCGTGCCGCCGGGCAGGGCGTGGCCGTCGGCGGCGACGTCATAGGCCCTGCGCGCGTCGATCCGCGTCGAGAGCCGCCGCGCCATGCCGCCCGGCCCATAGTTCACGTCGCTGGGCTTCAGCTCGTGGTTCCGGATCAGCGCCACCCGCGAGCCGCCCAGCGGGATGCAGCCCATGCCGTCGGCCTTGTAGGGGACCTCCAGGCCGTCGCTCATCGTCTCCCCGAACTGCGACACGACGCGGTAGGCGAAGCCCGCCGGCAGGTCGAGGATGCCATTCGGGTCGGGCGCCAGCGGCCCGTAGCCGGCGATCTCGTTGCGATAGGTCTCCGCGACCGGGGCCGTCTGGGCGCCGGCGAGCCGGGCGTAGCCCAGGAACGCAGCGCCGGCCGCGGCGGACGAGAGGACAGAACGGCGGGTGGTCGGCATCTACGGGGTCTCGTATCGACGGGCTTTCGCCCAGTCCTATCGAACCTGAGCCTCGGACCCTACGAAAACCCGCCATAGAGCCCATTCATGACACGCTCGCGTCATCGCCGCGCGCAACCAAACCAGAAGCCGGGCGACGCCACGCGGTAACTTGCATTGCGATACTGACTGTGCGACCCCTTGGGCTCCCGATCAGGAGCAGGCCTTGCGTCCCAGTCCGCCCGAACGAGTCGCCGAATATCGCCGCAAGGGCTGGTGGCGGGGCGAGACCGTCGACAGCCTGTTCCGCAAGGCGGTGGCCGCGCGCGGCGACGCCGAGGCCTTGGTCGACGCGCCCAATCGCGAAGCCCTGATCGGGTCGCCGCAGCGGCGGATGACCTACGCCGAGGTGGACCGGGCGGTGGACGCCATGGCCCACGGCTTCGCCCGCCTGGGCGTTGGCCGCGGCGACGTGGTCTGCTCCCAGCTGCCGAACGTGGTGGAGGGCGTCATCGCCTTCCTGGCCTGTGCCCGGATGGGGGCGATCCTCAGCCCCGTGGCGACCGCCTATCGCGCTCATGAACTGCGCCAGATCCTGCCGTCGGTGACGCCGAAGGTCTATCTGACCACCGGCCTGTTCCACGGCTGCGACCACTCCGCCATGCTGATGGGGCTGCGGGAGGAGGGGGTCACCGATGCGCAGGTGGTCAGCCTCGGCGCCTCGGCGCCTGACGGCGCGCACGCCCTGGACCGGCTGATGGCGGATGCTCCGGCCGGCTCCTTCCCGACGCCCGCCGACCTGGACGCCTCCGAGGCGCTGACGCTCTGCTGGACCTCTGGCACCGAGGCGGCGCCCAAGGGCGTGCCCCGGCACCATGACCACTGGGTGGTCAACGGCGAGGCCCTGGTCGAGGCCGCGGGCCTGAAGTCCGGCGATGCGATCCTCAACCCGTTCCCGCTGATCAACATCGCATCCATCGGCGGGATGGTGATGCCGTGGCTGGTCTGCCAGGGCCGGCTGATCCAGCACCAGCCGTTCGACCTGCCGATCTTCCTGGGCCAGATGCAGGACGAGCGGGTGGCCTACACGGTGGCGCCGCCCGCCGTGCTGAACATGCTGCTCAACAACGAGGCGCTGCTGTCGGCGACCGACCTGTCGCACCTGCGCTGCCTGGGCTCAGGCTCCGCGCCCCTGGCGCCCTGGATGGTGAAGGGCTGGCAGGACCGCCACGGCGTCACCGTCATGAACGTCTTCGGCTCCAACGAGGGCGCGTCGCTGTTCTCCACCGGCGAGGCGATCCCCGATCCCGAGCAGCGGGCCCGCTTCTTCCCCCGGTTCGGGGCCGAGGGCGTGGACTGGCCGGCGACCTTCCCGGCCAAGATCCGGACCCGGCTGGTCGATCCGGAGACCGAGCGGGAGATCACCGCGCCCGGCGTGCAGGGCGAGCTGCGCATCGACGGCGCCATGACCTTCGACGGCTACTGGCAGGCGCCGCACCTGACCGCCGCCGCCTTCGACGCCCAGGGATTCTTCCGCACCGGCGACCTGTTCCAGATCGCCCCGGAGGGGGGCGGCCGCTACTACCGCTTCGTCGGCCGCTGCAAGGAGATCATCATCCGCGGCGGCCAGAACATCTCGCCGGCCGAGGTGGACGTGCTGATCGAGAGCCATCCCAAGGTGCGCGAGGCCAGCTGCGCGGCCTATCCCGACGAGCGGCTGGGCGAGCGGGTCTGCGCGGTCGTGGCCCTGCGGCCGGACCAGGCCCTGACCCTGGACGAACTGTGCGCGCACCTGAAGGCGCAGGAGGTGGCCACCTACAAGCTGCCCGAGAAGCTGAGGATCGTGGAGGCGCTGCCGCGCAATCCGCTGGGCAAGGTGCTGCGCCGCGACCTGTCGGGGGTGGCGGCATCCTGACCGATCCGCGGCAGACCGCAGGCGGCGGACGCGCCGTCTCAGAATGCGGCTTGCGGAACCGTACCCGTTCCGCGAGCCTTGAGACCCCGATCCGCGGGGTTTAAGAGCGTCACATGTCCCCTCCGAAGTTCATCCGGACCTGCTCGATCTGGCGGGCCCTCGAGGTGGTCGGGGACACCTCTGTGCTGCTGATCCTCGAGGCGGCCTGGATCGGCGCCCGGCGCTTCGACCAGTTCCGCGCCCGGACCGGCCTCTTGCAGACCCTGCTCAGCGACCGGCTGAAGCGCCTGGTCGCCGCTGACGTCTTCGAGAAGGTCCTCTACAGCGAAAGCCCCCCGCGCTTCGAATACCGCCTGACCCGCAAGGGCCGGGACCTCTACTGGCCGGCCCTGATGATGCTGCGCTGGGAGCGCCGCTGGGGCACGCCGGACGGCAAGCTGCAACTGAGGATGCGCCACCGCACCTGCGGCAAGGTCTTCGAGCCCGTCCCCACCTGCCTGAAGTGCGGCGACGAGATTAGCGCCCGCGACGTGGACTGGACCGAGGGGCCGGGGGTGGGCTGGATGAGCGCCCGCTACAGCCGCCGCCGCCAGCAGCGGCACGCCGCCGAAGCGGCGTCGGGCCTGATGGTGGACGTGGCGCAGATCACCGGGGACCGCTGGGCCAGCCTGATCCTGCGCTCGATCTTCACCGGCCTGCGCCGGTTCGACGAGATCCACCGCGACACCGCCATGGCCACCAACATCCTGTCCGAGCGGCTGTCGTGGCTCACCGCCCAGGGCGTGATCCGGGCGCATGAGCTGCCGGGGCGCCGGTCGGAATACCGCCTGACCGAGAAGGGTATCGACTACTATCCGGTCCTGCTGATGCTGCTGCAGTGGGGCGACAAGTACTACGTCTCGCCCGAGGGGCCGCCGCTCCTGCTCCGGCACAAGGCCGACGGTCACGACCTGGAGCCTGCGGTCACCTGCTCGTGCTGCAGCCAGCCCGTGGAGCCGCACGACGTGACCTTCGAAGTCATCGAAGCCGCCCCGAAACCCGAACTCGCGCCGGCCTAGCGAAGTCACTTTCATAACGATACCCGTTCGGCTAGCATCCTCCGGCGACGAGGAGCGGCATGGCGTATCGGGTCATTCAGTGGGCCACCGGGGCGATGGGAAAGAGCTGCCTGCGGGCGGCGATCGACCATCCTGCGATGGAACTCGTGGGCCTCTATGTCTATGGCGACGACAAGGCTGGCCGGGACGCGGGCGACATCGCGCGCCGACCGCCGACCGGGGTGATCGCCACCCGTGACGTGGACGCGATCCTGGCCGTGGACGCCGACGTGGTGATCCACGCCGCCCGCCTGGCCCCGCCCTACGGCTCGCACGACGCCGACATCATCGCGCTGCTGGCCTCGGGCAAGAACGTCATCAGCATCAACGGTTACAGCCGGCCGCAACACTGGGCCGGCGAGCGGCTGGCCGCCCTGCAGGCCGCTTGTGACGCGGGCGGGACCAGCCTGATGGCCGCCGGCCTCAACCCCGGCTTCGCGGCCGAGCAGATCGCTGTGATCGCCACCGGCGTCTGCGCCCAGCTCGACCACATCGAGATCGTGGAGAGCGTGGACTGCCGCCCCGTCCGCAATCCCGACTACGTCTTCCGCGTCCTGGGTTTCGGCAGCGATCCGGCCGAGGTCGACCCCAACGATCCAGCCTGGGGTCCGGCCTCGTCGCTGAACGGCATGTACGCCGAGGTGCTGTCGGCCATGGCCGAGCACCTGGGCATCTCGCTCGACCGCATCGACACGGACCACGTCGTGCTGCCGGCCAGCGAGGACCTGCACGTCGCCGCCGGCCCGATCCCCGAGGGCCGGATCGCCCACGTGAACTGGCGCTGGCGGGCGATCGTGGACGGGGCGCCGAAGCTCACCATGTCGATCCACTGGTACATGGAGACGGCGCACCTGGCCGACCCCGATCCGCCGCTGTGGCGCATCCACGTGGCCGGCCAGCCCGGCGTGAAGATCGCCGTCGACCTGGAGAAGCGGGCCGGAGACACGACGCCGACCTCCGCCGAGCAATTGGGCGTGGCGGGCATGGTGATGAACGCGATTCCCGTCGTCTGTGCGGCCGCCCCCGGCGTGGTGACCCGGCCGATGGCGACCCCCTTCCGAGGAGTTCTTGCATGACCAGCCTCCGCGACCGCGTCGTGATCGTGACCGGGGCCGGCAAGGGCCTGGGTCGCGCCTACGCCCTTGACCTGGCGGCGCGGGGCGCGAGCGTCGTCGCCAACAACCGCTGGGCCGACCGGTCCGCGCCGTCCAGCGCCGAGGCCGTGGCGGCAGAAATCCGCGCCGCGGGCGGCCGCGCCGTCGCCAACATCGATCCGGCCGAGGCGCCGGAGACCGGCGAGGCGCTGGTGGCCCAGGCGCTGGCCGAGTTCGGGCGCCTGGACGCCGTGGTCTCCAACGCCGGGGTGCCGGAGACCAAGCGCCTGCACCGCCAGACCCGCGAGGGCTTCCAGCGGATCTTCGACATCAACTTCTTCGGCGCCTTCCACCTGGTCCAGGCCGCCTGGCCGGTGCTGTCGGAGGCGCCGGCCGGACGCATCGTGGTGAGCGCCTCCTCCGCGGGCCTCCACGGCGGCGACGGCATGGCGGCCTATGCCTCGTCCAAGGCGGCGCTGATCGGCCTGGTCCGCGGCCTGGCGGTCGAGGGCCAGCCGCGCAACGTGATGATCAACGCCATCGCGCCCTATGCGGTGACGGCCATGACCGAGCAGCACCTGGCGCCCGGCCTGGCCGAGCGGATGGATCCGGCGGCCGTGGCGCCGCTGGTCGCCTGGCTGGTCAGCGAAGACTGCGACGTCAGCGGCCAGACCCTGGTCTCGGGCGGCGGTCGGCTGCGCGCGGCCTTCTCCGTCGAGGGCGCGCCCGTGGCGTTCGACGAGGGAAGGGTTGGGGCCGCCGTCCACGCCGCCCTCGGCGCCCAGCCGCGCGAGACCTATGCCGACGCCCACCAGGCTTTCGCGGCCTTCATGGATGGACGTCCGGCGCTGGCGGCGACCTAAGTTCACTTGTATAAACGGACTGACAAGGCCGGGCACGGCCGAGCGAGGAAACCATGACCTACATTCTCGGTGGCTGGCAGTCGGACTTCTCCCAGAACTGGGCGCGCCGGCAGATGGATTTCGCCGACGCCTTCGCGGAGGTGGTGGGCGAGGGGCTGGCCGCGGTCGACCTCGAACCCAAGGACATCGACACCGGTCACGTGGGCAATTTCGTGGGCGAGCTGTTCGCGGGCCAGGGCCTGCTGGGCGGGTTCTTCGGCCTGGTGCATCCTGAGTTCGACGGCATGCCGACCTCGCGCCACGAGGCCGCTTGCGCCTCGGGCAGCGTGGCGATCCTGGCCGCCACCGCCGAGATCGAGGCCGGCCGCTACGACACCGCCTGCGTCGTCGGCCTGGAGATGATGCGCAATGTCTCCGGCCAACAGGCGGCCCAGAACCTGGGCGCCGCCGGCTGGACCGGCCACGAGCTGCAGGACGCCACCTACCTCTGGCCGCGCGCCTTCTCCGACCTGGGCGAGGAATACGATCGCCGCTGGGGCCTGAAGTACGAGCACCTGATGCGGATCGCCGAGATCAACTTCGCCAACGCGCGCAAGAACCCCAACGCCCAGACCCGCCAGTGGGCCTTCAACGACAAGAGCTTCACGAAGGACGACGAGGCCAATCCGGTCATCGAGGGCATGATCCGCAAGAACGACTGCGGCCAGGTGACGGACGGCTCGGCCGTGGTGTTCCTGGCCTCCGAGAAGGCCGCCAAGGAATACGCCGACAAGCGCGGCATCCCCCTGGAGAGCCTGCCGCGCATCAAGGGCTGGGGTCATACCTCCGCGCCGATCAGCTACGACCGGAAGGTCCGCGCCAGCGAGGGCCAGCCCTATGTCTTCCCGCGGGTGAAGCAGGCCATCGACGCGGCGCGCAGCCGGGCCGGCGTCACGGACATCTCCGAGCTGGACGCGGTGGAGACCCACGACTGCTTCACCACCACGGAATACATGGCCATCGAGCACCTGGGCCTGACGGCGCCGGGCGAGTCCTGGAAGGCCATCGAGGACGGCTCCATCGAGATCGGCGGCCGCCTGCCGATCAACCCCTCCGGCGGCCTGATCGGCCTGGGGCACCCGGTGGGCGCCACGGGCGTGCGGATGACCCTGGACGCCTTCAAGCAGGTGACCGGCAAGGCCGGCGACTACCAGGTCGAGGGCGCCAAGACCGTCCAGACCCTGAACATCGGCGGCTCGACCACCACGACGGTCAGCCTCGTCGTCGGCGTCTGACCATGGCCGACAGCGCCGTGGTCGCCGCCCCGAAGGCGCCCTTCCGGGAAGCCAGGTTGCTGCCGGTCGACCTGGATATCGAGCGGCGCGCCGACGGGACCATCCTGATCACCTCGAAGGTGCCGCTCAGGCCCTACGAGGCCAACATCCCCGCCGCTTTCGCGGGCCGCGCCGCGATCTCCGGCGACAAGCCGGCGCTGGGCCGGCGCGGGCCGGACGGGGAATGGGTGTTCACCTCCTTCGCCCAGCTCAAGCGCGACATGGACGCCGCGACCCAGTGGCTGATGGATCAGCCCCAGCCGGGTCCCGTCCTGGTGCTGGCGGGCAATACGCCGGCGTTCGCGGTGATGAGCTTCGCCGCCCAGGCGTCGGGCCGCGCGGTCTGTCCGGTCAGCACCACCTACGCGGCCCTGGGCGGCGACTATGGCCGCCTCGCCCACGTGATCGCCAAGGTGAAGCCGGGCGTGGTCTTCGCCGAGGACAGCGCCATGGCGGCGGGCGCCCTCGACCACCTGGACCTGGGCGGCGCGGCCATCGTCACCACCGATCCCTCGAAACTGGCCAAGCCCGCCACGGCCTACGCCGACATCCTGCGCACCTCGCCCACCGACGCGGTCGCCCGGTCGATCGCGGGCCTGAAGCCGCACGACCGCGCGGCGCTGATGCTCACCTCCGGCTCTACCGGCCTGCCCAAGGTCGTGCCGATCACCTTCGACAACCTGGCGGCCAACAGCGCCCAGTGCCAGCAGACCATCGGCGAGGCGGCCGGCTGGCACGACGTCATGCTGGACTGGCTGCCCTGGCACCACGCGGCCGGCGCCTTCGTGCTGCGCACCACCCTGCTGGAGGGCGGCACCCTCTACATCGACGACGGCAAGCCGGCGCCGGGCCTGTTCGAGACCTCGATCCGCAACCTGCGTGAGATCCCGGTCAGCTATTTCAACAATGTGCCGCTCGGCTACACCATGCTGGTCGAGGCGCTGGAGAAGGACCCGGTGCTGCGCGCCACCTTCTTCAGCAAGATGCGGCTGATGCTGTACGGCGGCGCGGGCCTGTCCCAGACCGTCCACGACCGGCTGCAGGCCGCCGCCGTCGCCGAGACCGGCTGCCGGATCATGATGACCAGTGGCTACGGCATGACCGAAACCGTCTCGGCCTTCATGGTCATCCACTTCGAGACCGACAAGGTGGGCATCGGCCTGCCGGCGCCCGGCACGACGCTGAAGCTGGCGCCCTCCGGGGATCGCTACGAAGTCCGCGCGCGGGGGCCGAATGTCACCAAGGGCTACCTCGACGAACCGGAGAAGACGGCCGCCGCCTTCGACGAGGAGGGCTTCTACCGCACCGGCGACCTGGCCGTGTTCCACGACCCCGCCGACCCCACCCAGGGGCTCGCCTTCGCGGGCCGCGCGGCGGAGGAGTTCAAGCTCTCCAGCGGGACCTGGGTCTATGGCGGCGCCCTGCGCGACGGCCTGATCAAGGCGCTGTCGCCGCTGGTCCTGGACCTAGTGCTCTGCGACGACGGCCGGCCCTACCTGGGCGTGATGCTCTGGCCGACCGCGGGCGCCGATCCGGCCGAGATCGCGCGGCGGCTGGCCGCCTTCAACGCCGAACAGCACGGCGGCGCGGCGCGGGTCAGGCGGGCCCTGCTGCTCAGCGAGCCCCCCAGCGCCAACGCTCACGAGATCTCCGACAAGGGCACCATCAACCGCCGCGCCGTGATCGACCGACGGACGGCCGAGGTGGACCGCCTGTTCGCGGAGCAGCCCGACGACGGGGTGATGGTCCTGGGCTAGGCCCTTGCTTTCCCGCTGCGCGGGAAAGGAGGTTCACCGCTGCGTGTGCGGCGTCCAGTCGGCGCCGGGCTCGGCGTAGTCGGCGCTGAACCAGCGGGGATAGCCGTGCAGGGTCTGGCCGCCGTCCACCAGGATCTCGGCGCCGGTGACATAGCCCGCCTCGTCCGAGCAGAGGAACGTGGCCATCCGCGCGATGTCCTCCGGCTTGCCCAGCCGGCCGACCGGCGTGTTGCTCAAGGCGTCGCCGCGCACCGCCGAATCGTCGATCAGCGACTGGGTCATGGCCGTCTCGATGACGCCGGGCAACACCAGGTTCACCCGGATGCGCCAGACGCCCAGCTCGGACGCCAGCGACTTGGCCAGCATCCGCACGCCCGACTTCGACGCGGCGTAGGCGCCCAGCAGGTCGCAGATGTTGGTGGCCGCCGTGGAGGCGTTCATGACGATCGCGCCGCCGCGCCCGCCGTCGCGCATCAGCCGCGCCGCGCCCTGGGCCATCAGGAAGCCGCCGTTGAGGTTGACGTCGATGTGCTTGCGCCACTGTTCGTAGGGCAGGTCGATGAGGGCGCCGTAGCGGCCATAGCCGGCGTTGATGAAGGCCGCGTCCAGCCGGCCGAACCGCTCGCCGATCCTGGCGAACAGGGCGGCGACGGCCTCCGGATCGGTCTGGTCGCAGGCATGCGCCAGCACGTGGCCGCCGGCCTCGGCCACGGCGCCCGCCACCGCCTCTAGTGCGTCGGCCCGCCGGTCCGTGACCACGACATCGGCCCCCGCCCGCGCGAAGGCGGCCGCCGTGGCCGCGCCGATATCGCCCGCCGCACCCGTGATCAGCGCGGTCTTGCCGGTGAAGGCGCCCATGGTCGTCTCGCTCCCGCAACCGCTTGTGCGGCGCTTTCGGGCACGATAACTTGCATAGAGAGACTGTCAAACCGCCCGCCGTTTTCAGGCAGGGGCGGACGGACGGCGGCGCGGGGGAAATCATGCCGGACTTTGTTGTGGTGCTGGCCGTCAACGCCCTGGTGATCCTGGGCCTGTTCGTCCTGGCCTGGGCGATCTGCGTGGCCCAGCGCGACGTGACCCCGGTCGACAGCCTGTGGGGCCTGGGCATGGGCGTGGTCGCCATCTCGACCTACCTGCAGACCGGCGGCGGGACCGAACGGCGCATGGTGCTCACCGTGATCTGCGTCGCCTGGGCGCTGCGCCTGGGCGGCTACATGCTGTGGCGCTGGCGCGACCATGGGCCGGACGGCCGCTATGTGCGGATGCTGGACAAGGCCAAGGCCGAACGCGGCTGGGGCTACGGCTACGCCGCCTTCCGGCTGGTGTTCCTGCTGCAGATGCCGCTGCTGTGGCTGGTCTGCCTGCCGGTGCAACTGGGCCAGGTTTCGGCCGAGCCCGCGGCCCTGGGTGTGGTGGGCTGGATCGGCGCCGGCCTGGCGCTGTTCGGCCTGGCGTTCGAGACCCTGGCCGACTGGCAACTGGTGCGCTTCAAGAAGGACCCCGCCAATGCCGGCAAGGTGCTGGACAAGGGCCTGTGGCGCTACACCCGGCATCCCAACTATTTCGGCGACGCCGTGGTCTGGTGGGGCCTGTGGCTGGTGGCGGCCGAGACCGTGCCCGGCCTGTTCGCGGTGATCGGGCCGATGTACCTGGTCTTCACCCTGACCCGCTGGAGCGGCGTTCCCACCGTCGAGGGGCGGTTGAAGCGCCGCAAGCCCGACTATGAGGACTATATGCGGCGCACCTCGGGCTTCTTCCCCTGGCCGCCCAAGCCGCCGGAAGCCGCCTGAGCATGTCGTTCCCCGCCCACCTCGCCGCGCGCCTGCGGCTACCGGCCATCGCGGCGCCGATGTTCCTGGTCTCCGGCGTCGACATGGTGCTGGCCGCCTGCAAGGCCGGCATCATCGGCTCCTTCCCGGCCAACAACGCCCGCACCCTCGAGGACCTCGACGCCTGGATGGGCCGGATCAATGAGGTCGTGTCGGGCGACGACCCGCCGTGGGCGGTGAACATCATGGTCCATCGCTCCTACGCCCGCTGGGAAGAGGAGCTGGAGCTGGTGCTGAAGCACCGGCCGCCGATCGTGATCACCGCGCTGGGCAGCCCCAGCACGGTGGTGCAGGCGATCCAGGGCTACGGCGGGCTGGTCTATGCCGACGTCAATTCGCTGACCTTCGCGCGCAAGGCCGCGGCCACTGGCGTGGACGGCCTGATCCTGGTGGCGTCGGGCGCCGGCGGCCACACGGGCCCGCTCTCGGGCTTCGCTTTCGCGCCCGCGGTGCGCGAGTTCTTCGACGGGACCATTGTCCTCGGCGGCGGCATCGGCAGCGGCCGGGCGATCCGCGCGGCCCAGATGCTGGGCGCCGACCTGGCCTATCTCGGCACCCGCCTCATCGCCTGCGAGGAGAGCCTGGCGGTCCCCGCCTACAAGCAGATGCTGGTCGAGGCGAACGCCGAGAGCATCGTCACCTCCGCCGCGCTCACCGGCATCCCGGCCAACTGGCTGAAGCCCAGCCTGATGGCCGCCGGCTACGACGCCGAGGGCCTCAAGGCCAAGGCCGAGATCAACCTGGGCCGGCCCGAGGACGCGGCCAAGCGCTGGCGCGACGTCTGGGCGGCCGGCCATGGCGCCGGCGAGGTGAGGGCGGTGGAGCCGATGGGCGTCATCGTCGACGAACTGGCGGCCGACTATGCGTTGGCCGGCCTTGACAAGGCAGGTGTGTGACAGAAGGGTCCGCCGGTCCCGACCTCTGAGGCGATATGGCCGAATCCAGCCGCACTGACGCTCCGGATCCGGCGCTTCCCACCCAGCTCGTCCAGGCCAATTCCGCGACCCGGGCCCTGAATATCCTCGGCGACCGCTGGACGCTGATGATCCTCTACCTGGCCTTCCAGCGGGTGCATCGCTTCGACGAGTTCCAGAGCCGCATCGGCCTGGCGCGCAGCCTGCTCATCGACCGCCTGCGCCGCCTGACCACGGTCGGCATCTTCAAGAAGGTCCGCTACCAGGAGCGGCCGGCGCGGGACGAGTACCGCCTGACCGAGATGGGCCTGGACCTCTACAGCCTGGCGCTCAGCATCATCCGCTGGGAGAAGCGCTGGTTCTACGATGCGGCCAATCCCGCGCACCGGCTCAAACACAGCTGCGGCAAGGTGTTCACGCCGGAGTGCCGCTGTGGCCACTGCCGCGCCGTGGTCAGCCCGCGCGACGTCTACGTGGAGGAAGGGCCGGGCGCTGAGTTCGAACCCTCGCCGCCGCCCCGGGCCCAGCGCCGCTCCATCGTCCCGGCCGGCGACCTGAACCAGGGCAACCCCATGCTGGACCGCGCCTTCCAGGTGCTGGGCGACCGCTGGACCAGCCATGTGATCGCCTCGGCCTTCATGGGCCGCCGGCGGTTCAACGATTTCCAGAACGCCCTGGGCGTGGCGCCCAACATCCTGTCGGACCGGCTGACCCGGCTGGTGGACCTGGGCGTCCTGCGCCGCGAGCTCTACCAGCAGCGGCCGGACCGCTGGGAATACCGGCTGACCGACGAGGGCCGCGACCTCTATCCGCTGATCGCCGAGCTGAACCGCTGGGGCGACCGCTGGCTGGCCACCGCCAAGGGTCCGCCGCTGATCACCTACCACCGCGCCTGCGGCCACGTGCTGGAGCCCAAGATGGCCTGCGACCAGTGCGGCGAAGAGGTGACCGTGCAGAGCGTCACCCAGGCCTAGGCCGCTACTTCGCCAGCGGACGGTCCAGCATCTCCCGGACCTCGTCGGTGATCGGCTTGCCGGCCTTCATGTCGGCGCTGATCCGGCCGTCGAAGTACTCGCGCCACTCGCTGACCAGCGGCCCCCGGAACTGCAGGCTGCCGGCGTAGGGGATGGCCACGTGGTGGCCGGTGGTGAGGTGGAACTCGTCCACGCCCTCCATGAACAGCCGGTCGGCGGACTCCGCGTAGTCGAAGATCCGCCACCTGTTGCTGCCCGGCTGGATCATGGCCTTCATGTTCTGCAGGGCCGTGCGCATGGCCGCCTTGCCCTTGATGGCGGGCGCATAGCCGGACGAGTTGCGCCAGACGATGTCGTCGGTCACGTGGGCCAGGACGCCCTCGACGTCCTGTTGCTTCCAGGCGGCGATGATCGCCTCCAGCACGGGGTAGAGGCGGGGCATGGCGGGCTCCTTGGCCAGGGCGGGGGCGGCGGCCAGCGCGCCGGTCGCGGCGGCGGCGCGGATCAGGGTTCGGCGGTCGAGGGACATGGGCTGGGCCTTCACGACGCGACGGGCCGGTCGAGCAGGCCCTCGACCTGGCGGCTCAGCGGCTGGCCGGCCTTCTGCTGATCCAGGACGCCCAGGTCGACGTAGTCGCGCCAGCCCACGATCAGGTCGCCGCGGAACTCCAGCACGCCGGCGTAGGGCGCGGCGACGCGATGGCCGTCGGTTGTGCGGTAGTCGTCGACACCCTCGATGAACAGGCGGTCGCCGGTCTCGGAATAGGCGAAGATCCGCCACTGGATGCCGTGCATGTCGGCCTGGAAGCGCTCCAGCAGCTTGCGGGCGGCGGCCTTGCCGCGCACCGGCGGCATGGCGGCGGCGGCGTAGTGCCAGACGACCTCGTCGTCCATGAAGGCCAGGACGCGGTCGATGTCCTTGGCCTGCCAGGCCTCGATCACCCGCTGGAGGATGGCGTAGCAGCGGCCCATGGCGGGCTCCGTACTCTGGAACTTCAGGAGCGCCGGGCGGCGCGGGGCCGCCCGGCGTCTGACTAGAAGGTGGCGGACAGTTCGATGCCGTAGGTGCGCGGCGCGCCGAACGACGACATCTCTTCCTGGAAGAACGGAATGATGTTGGTCCGGTAGACCGTCTTGCCCAGGTTCTTGCCGAACACCGAGACGCTCCAGGGCTTGTCGGGCAGGGTCAGGGTCACGCGCCCGTCGAGGGTGCCGTAGCCGTCCTCCCAGGTGGTGTTCTCGGGCGCCCAGGGCATCTTCCCCTGGTAGCGATAGCTCAGGCGGGCCGAGAGCGCGTCCTCCCACGACCCGACGCTGGTGGTGGCCTCGGCGCCGATGGCGCCCTGCCAGCGGGGGGTCCGCTGCATGCGGTTCCCTGAGTTGTTCACGCCGGCGAAGATGAAGGTGTCGTAGGTGGCGTCCACATAGCTGCCGCTGGCCCAGGCGCGGAGCCAGCGCGCCGGGGCGACCTGCACGTCCGTCTCGACACCTTTGATCGTGGCGCCCGGCGCATTGCTGATCACGTTGCAGAGGCACGAGGCCAGGGTCTGCTGCACCTGGAGGTTCTTGTACTCCATGTAGAACACCGCGGTGTTCCAGCGGACCCGGCGGTCGAACAGCTCGGTCTTGTAGCCGGCCTCGTAGTTGGTGACCGTCTCCGGATCGTACGGCGTCTGCGCGGCGAAGGCGTTGGACGCGCTGTTCTGGAAGCCGCCGCCCTTGAAGCCCTTCGAGACCGTCACATAGGCCATGTTCCGCTCGTCGGGCGTCCAGCGCAGGGTGGCCTGCGGGGTCAGTTCCTTCCAGGAGTCGCCGTAGGGGGTCGCGAAGTTGGTGGTCAGCGGCGTCAGCGGGGCCAGATCGTTCGGGTTCAGCCTGTCGCCGGTGGCGACGATGATCCCGCGCTGGAAGCCGTACTTCTTGTCCTTGGTGTAGCGGGCGCCGACGTCCAGCTTCAGGGTGTCGGTGATCTTGAACCCGACCTGGGCGAAGGCCGCTAGGTCGCGGTTATGGCCCTGGTCGTCCCAGTGGCTCTCGCCCGACAGGGTCGGCAGGACCGTCGATTCACCCCAGTAGCGGTTGTACTGGTGGACGTTGGTCTTCTGGTAGTAGGCGCCCACGATCCAGTCGAAGCGGCTCTCGGTGTTGGTCGAGGCCAGCCGGATCTCCTGCGAAACCTGGTTCATGCCCTCGATGAAGTTGACCGGCTCGGCGAAGAGCAGGGGGCCGGCGACGTTGAAGCCGTTGGCCGGGCCCAGGCCCGTCTGGTCGTACAGCGTGAACGAGTTGTTGTGGCGATAGCCGGTGATGCTCGAGAGGCGGACGTTCTCGGCCACGTCCTTTTCCACCTTGATGATGATGCTGTACGTCTCGCGGCGTGCGCCCTGGGGAGTCGGTGCGGTGTGGCCCCGGAACAGCGGCCAGATCGGCAGGCTCTCGGTCCGCTTCAGGCCGCCCGGCCGCAGCGCCGCGATCAGGGCGCGCGTGGTGGACCAGGGCGTGAAGCTGGGGGGCAGGGTCGGGCTCTTCAGGCCGACCCGATGGATGCCGTCGTTGCTGTCCTTGGAGTAGTCGACGTTGAGGCTGGCGCGGAGGTCCGAGCCTTCCGGCGCATAGGCCAGCTGGATGCGGGCCTGTTTGGAATCCAGGTTCTCCAGCTCGGTGTTGTGCAGGATGTCCTTGTAGTAGCCCCCGCGGTTGATCGTCTGGAACGAGATCCGGCCGGCCAGGCTCTCGGTGATCGGGCCGGTGATGTAGCCGTTGGTCTGCTGCAGGTCGTAGTTGCCGAGCGTCACCGTCATCCGGCCCGAGGCGTCGAAGCTGGGGGCGTTGGAGATCACGTTCACCGCCCCGCCGGCGACGTTCTTGCCCAACAGCACGCCTTGCGGGCCGCGCACCACTTCCACCCGCGCCACGTCGTAGAAGGCCGAGTTGAGGTTGCCCGAGCGGCTGACGTAGACGTCGTCGACGAAGGTGGCCACCGACTGGTCGGCCGTGGGCGAGCTGAGGCGGGTGTTCACCACGCCGCGGATGTTGATCTCGTTCGACTGCGGCGAGTTCGCCGTGAACGAGATGCCGGTCATGTTGTGGGCCAGATCCTCCAGGGTCAGGACGCGGTCCTTCGCCAGGTTGGCGCCGGTGATGGCGGTGATCGCCAGGGGCGCGGTCTGGACGTTCTCCTCGCGCTTCTGGGCGGTGACGAGCACCTCTTCGAGCTGGCTACCGGTGGTGTCGGCGTCGGCCGCGCTCGCTGGCATAGCCAGAGCCATCCCCGCCATCAGCGCGACGAAGGACGTGGTGTTCCTGAGACTCACTATTCATCTCCCCCTAGATCAGGCGGGCGTCTTGAACGCCTCGGCCCATGTTTCCTCCCCGCGTTCCGCGGGGTTGTGTATGCGAACGCCTTGACGCCGGAGGGCTCAGGGCGGAATTCAAGAATGTGATAGAGCGCGTATTTCTATAAGAACTCTACGTCACCCGGGCAGTCATCATGTCCTAGCGGCTGCCGAATGCGTGAACATCCATCTGAACTTCGCGGTTACGACTTGTTACTTATGTGTCGCTGGCCGTTTCTCAACTATCGAAGATAGGCGGAATTTTTTCGTCTCGTCAAGCAAGTCACCCGGGCCACCGGGCCGTGAAGCCTGCGGCGCAAGGCCGTTGCGGAGCCTGTCGGCGACCGTTTCGAATCCTCAAGAAACAGCTTGCCAACTGTAGGTACTGTTATGCAAGTTAATTTGACAGCGCCCGCCCTCGGCGGGTCGACGGGTCGGAAATCAGTGAGGAGAGCGGTGATGGCGGCGAGCTTGTCGGACGAGCAGAAGATCGCGGCCGGACGCGAAATGGCGGCCGCCTGGAAGGCCATGGACTGGCGCAAGGTGGCCGACATGTTCACCCCCGACGGCGTGCTGCACTCGATGATGGTCGAGCCGATCGTCGGTCGCGAGGCAGTCTACAAGCGGGTGTCCGGCCTGGGCGACGGCCTGGAGTCCATCACCCTCAACATCAGCCACATGGGAGTGATCGACGGGATCCTCTACATGGAGCGCGTGGACGAGTTCGTGATCCGCGGCCGGGCCGGCTCGGCGCCGGTCATGGGCGTGCTGGAGTTCGACGGTCCGCTGATCAGCGTCTGGCGCGAGTACTACGACCGGGCCCACCTCCTGAAGAACATGGGCCTGGCCGAGGACTTCGACCAGAAGACCCGGTGAGGGACTCTACCGTCCGTAGGGCCGCAGCTCGGCGGAACGGGCGCTGTCCAGGTATTCGTCCAGCCGGGTGATGACGCCGTTCTCGATCTTCACCACCACACAGGCGTCCATCGCCCATTTCTTCCCGTCCGGCAGTGTGGCCTCCAGCACATGCTGCTGCAGGAAGCCGTCGGGCAGGGCCTCGCGCCGCACGACGCGGTAGTTGCGGTCGGGCAGGGTGCGGATGAACCAGTCCAGCACCTTCATGTTCTGGTCGACGGTCTGCTCGATCCCGTCGCTGTTGTGCCAGAGCTTGGCGTCGGGCGCGTAGCAGGCCCGCACGGTGGCGACGTCGCCGCTTTGAATGGCGCCCACGAAGCGGTCGGCGAAGTCGAGATAGTCCTGGGCGGTCATGGCGTCTTCCTAGGTCAGCGGCCGGTGGTTACGCGTTCGCCCGACAGCGAGCGGCGCATCTGCAGTTCCAGTCCCTTGGGATCGCGGGCCAGGTTGGCGCGGACCTCGATGGCCATGTAGTCGGTGTCGACCTCGCCCTCGCCCTTGCGGATGGCCTTGAGGCCGGCCAACGCGATGGTCTCCGGCGTCTCCTTCGCCCCCTCTACATGGCTGGCCATGCGGGTGTCGACGGAGCCCACGATCAGGGCTGTGACGCTGGTGTTCTGCGGCGCCAGCTCAGCGCGCAGGCAGGTCGACATGGCCCGGCCGGCGAACTTGGACGGGCTGTAGCCGCCCATGCCCGGCACCGCCACGATCCCGCCGGCCGAGAGCACGTTGGCGATGGCGCTCTCGGGATGCTTGGCCAGGATCGGCGCGAAGGCCCGGCACATGGCCAGCGGGCCGAAGTAGTTGGTCTCCATCTCGCCCCGCGCGGCGGCGAGATCGGGCGCCTTCAGCAGCGTCTGCATCGCGAACTGGCCGGCATTGTTCACCAGGATGCTGACGTCCTGGCACTGCGCGGCCGCCGCCTCGATCTGCTCCGGGCGGCTGACGTCCAGCTCCACCGCCACGACCCGGCCGTGGCCCTCGTCGACCAGATGCTGGGCGTTGGCGACGTCGCGGGTCCCCACGTAGACCTTGGCCGCACCGGCCGCCAGGAAGGCGCGGACGAACGCCTCCCCAATGCCGCGGTTGCCGCCCGTGACCAGGGCGACGCTGTCCTTGATTTCCATCCCTGAAGCTTCTTCTTGGTTGAGGCGGTGACTGAGGGGCCTCAGCCCATCGGGGCGATGAGGCCGTCGCGGATGAACGCCCGGTCGGCCCAGACGCTGTGGGTGCCGCTCGAGATCTTGTGCGGCAGGGCGATGCGGACCACGGGGCCGGCCTCGAAGTTCTTGCAGTCCACGAGGATGCATTCCGAGGTCTGGTTGTTCTCGTCGATGATGAAGCTGACCAGGTAGCCGTCGTCCTCGTCCTTGGCGCCTATGCGCGGGACGAACGGACTCTCGCTGGCGTAGCGGCCCTCGGGAAGGTTCAGCTCCCAGGACTCGCCGGTCTCCAGGTCGTGCTTCACGTAGCCGTTGAACAGGAACCAGCCGGGCTTGGTGCGGGTGGAATAGGCGTAGCGATAGGGCCGGCCGGCGTAGCGCTGGTTGAACATCCCGAACTCCAGGATGCGGTCGTCCAGGTGATGTTCGCGGGTCTCGCCGGTCTTCAGGTTGAAGCGCCAGCGGTGCAGCTTGGGAATGAAGCTGTGCTCGTCGACGAACGCCATCATGTGGCCGTACCCGTCCGGCGCGTCCGGCAGGGGGCGCGGGGTGGGCTTCTCCTGGAAGTAGCCGTCCATGACGACCTCATCGCCCTCCTCGTAGGCGTTGAGGAAGTGCAGGACGTAGGTCGGGTCGGCCTCGAACCACTTGATGTCGGCGGGAGCGCCGTAGCGCGGGATCACCGCGAAGCGCGACGGCATGCCCCGGTGTTCGCGCACGGCGTGGACGTTCCGCTTCAGCAGCTCCTCGTCCCAGAACACCGGCAGGTCGTTGAGGATCGAATAGTTGGCCGTGAACGCCATGTCGTGGGGCAGGCGCGGCCCGGGCAAGGGGACCGGCACGTAGTGGGCCAGCTTGCCGGCCTTATCGACCACGCCATAGTGCATGTACGGCGCGTGCTTGGAGTAGTTGAAGAACAGCAGCTCGCCGGTGGCCTCGTCGATCTTGGTGTGGGCCGACACGCCGTCCAGCGGACCCCAGCTGGCGACGCCGCCCTGTTCCAGGGTCTCAGGATCCAGCCAGTAGGCCTCGCCGCACTGATAGAAGGTCGAGACGATCTTGCCGCCGTGGACCACCACGTCGGTGCTGGACGCGTCTTTCAGGCCGCCGTGCGCGCCGAAGCCGGGACGCAGCGAGACTTCCGGGCCGTCCATCAAGCCGCCCCAAAGGGCCTGGCCCGCCTCCTGCTCGGCCTCGAAACCGCGGGTGCGGACGAAGCGGTTGCGATAGTCGGCGCGCCCGTCCTTGAAACTGATCATGTGGATCATCCCGTCGCCGTCGAAGGGATGGTAGCGGCCCAGCGGCTGCTGCACCGGATTCTCGGTGTTGCGCACATAGAGCCCGTCGATGTCGGTCGGGATCGCTCCCTCGATGACCTCGAGGTCCTCGGCGTTCACCTCCTCATGCAGAGGCGTCCAGGCCCCGTTCAGATAGGGATGGTTGCTGGGCCGCAGGCTGACGTGCACCGGCGGCAGACGCTCCATCTTCATGCAGGCTCTCCGAGGATCGTTCGGCGGTCGAGGGCCGCCCTGGACTTCAACCTACCATCATGGTCTTGTTGTGCAAGTGACCTGATCGGATCGACGCCCCGCAAGAGGGCCTGGAGGAATGATGAAGCGTATCCTGAGCGTGCTGGCGGTGGTCCTGGCGATGGCGGCGCTTGCGAGGCCCGCGGCGGCCGCGGACAGCGACCAGGCCAAGATCGCGGTCGCCCGCGAGATGATCGCCGCCTGGAAGGCCGCCGACTGGCGCAAGGTCGGCGACCTGTTCGCGGAGAAGGGCGTGCTCCGCTCGATGATGATCGAGCCGGTGGTCGGCCGGCAGGCGATCTACGAGCGCATCGCGGCCCTGGGCAAGGGCGCGCCGGGCGGCGTCGTGCTGGATGTGGCCCACATGGGGATCATCGACGGCCTGGTGTTCATCGAGCGGACCGACCGCTTCGTCTACAACGGCAAACCGGGCGCCGTGCCGGTGGTGGGCGTGCTGGATATCCGCGACGGCAAGGTCCAGGAGTGGCGCGAGTACTACGACCGCGCCGAACTGCTGCGCGAGATGGGCGTCAGCGAGAAATAGGCCCTTAGGCCACCCGCTCCAGCACCATTGCCGCGCCCACGCCGACGCCGCCGGTCGCCACGACCAGGCCGGTGTCGGCGTCCAGCTGGACCATGTCGTCCAACAGGGTCGTGGTCAGGATCGCGCCGGTGGCTCCCATCGGATGACCCATCGCCAGGTGGCCGCCGTTGGGATTCACGCGGGCCATATCCGGCTCGTAGTTCCGCTCGAACAGCACCGGCACGGCGGCGAACGCCTCCATGAATTCCACGGCGCCGACCTCGTTCAGCGCCAGGCCCGCGCGCGCCAGCGCCAGGTCCATCGCCCGGTAGCCCGCGGTGAGCTGCATCACGTGGTCGTCGGCGCTCTCGGCCACCGCACGGATGCGCGCCAGCGGCCTCAGGCCCAGCCGCTCGCCGGCCTCGCGGCTGCCCACCAGAAGCAGGGATGCGCCGTCCGAGACCGGCGGGCAGTGAGCGACGGTGTGCATGTGCTGGACCGCGCCGATCTCCGGCTTGTGCGCCAGCACGATGTCGTCGAAGCCCGCCGCGCCCGGCGGGGCGAAGACGGGTCCCAGCCGCGCCAGGCTGGCGCCGTCCCCGAAGTCGCGGATGTTCTCGTCGCGGGCCAGGGCGACCGTCCCGTCGGGGGTCTCCACGGGGATCACCCGCCCGTCGTAGCGGCCGGCGTCCCAGGCCGCGGCGGCGCGCGCGTGCGACCGCAGGACCGCGGCGTCCATCTCGGGCCGGGTGACGCCTTCGCGCGTGGCCAGCAGGTCGGCCGCCACGCCGACGGGCGCCCAGCCCATGGACCCGGCCAGGGCCAAGTCGGCGTAGTAGTCGGCCTGGTCCGCCAGGAAGACGACCCGCGACATGCTCTCCACGCCGCCGGCCAGCGCCAGGTCGGCCTGGCCGCTTCCCACCCGCCGCGCGGCGTCGGCCAGCGCGCTCAGGCCCGAGACGCAGAAGTTGTTGATGGTCAGGCAGGCCATGGCGTCCGGCAGGTCCGCCTGGATCCGCGACGCCAGCGCCAGGTGGCCACCCTGACTGCCCATCTGGGTGACGCAGCCCAGGGTGAAATGCTGGGCCGCCCCGATGGCGTCACGCCCGTTGCGCCGCTCCAGCGCGCGGACGAGGTGGCCCACCAGCTGCGCCGGAGTGAAGGCGGCCAGCGACCCGTCCGGCCGGCCCTTGCCGCGCGGGGTTCTTACGGCGTCGTAGATATAGACCGGCATGGGCGCCCTTCGCTCAGCGAGTGAGTCTTGTAAGCGAAGTTACCACGGGTGGGAAAGCGCCGGCCGCGCGCAGCCGGCGCGGGCTCTAGAGGAACCGCGGCAGCCGGACGCGGATGATCTCCTCCGCCTCGGCCATGACGCCGTCGATCAGTTCCTTGCAGGTCGGGATGTCGTGGATCAGGCCCACGACCATGCCGCAGGACCAGGCGCCCGCGTCCATCTCGCCGTCCTGCATGATCCGAGGATAGACGCCGCCCACCTCGGCGATGATGTCCTCGAACTTGAGGTTGGCGCCCAGCGCCTTCTCCTTCTCCAGCAGGCGTTCGACCGCCACGTTGTTCAGCACCCGCTCGGTGTTGCGCAGCGGGCGCATGACCAGGCGGGTGTCCAGTTCGCTGGCCGCGAGGATCGCCTGCTTCACGTTCTCATGGACCGGCGCTTCCTTCGTGGCGATGAAGCGGGTGCCCATGTTGACGCCTTCGGCGCCCAGGGCCAGCGCGGCCACAAGCTGCTTGCCGTTCGCCACGCCGCCGGAGGCCACGAACGGGATCTTCAGCTCCTCGGCGGCGCGGGGCAGCAGGATCCAGTTGGGCACGTCGTCCTCGCCCGGGTGGCCGCCGCACTCGAAGCCGTCGACGCTCACCGCGTCGCAGCCGATCGCCTCGGCCTTCAGCGAGTGGCGGACCGAGGTGCACTTGTGGATCACCTTGATCCCGGCGTCCTTCAGGGCGGGCAGCCACTTCTGGGGGTTGTTGCCGGCCGTCTCGACCGCCTTCACGCCTGAGTCGATGATCGCCTGCACATAGCCCGGATAGTCCGGCTGGTTCATGGCCGGCAGGAAGGTCAGGTTCACCCCGAACGGCTTGTCGGTCATCGCCTGGCAGCGGGCGATCTCCTTGGCCAGCAGCTCGGGCGTGCGCTGGGTCAGGCCGGTGATGATCCCCAGGCCGCCGGCGTTCGACACCGCCGCGGCCATCTCGGCCAGGCCGACGAAGTGCATGCCCCCCTGGATGATCGGGTGCTGGATGCCGAACAGGTCGGTGATGCGGGTCTTCATGGGGCGTTTCCTGCGGATGAGAGGTGCGTATGGGCGCGGCGTTCCGTGGCGTGCGTCAACCCGAAGGTCGCCGCTAGTCGAAGATCGCCACCGCGCGGATCCAGCCGGCCGAGGCGCCGGCGATCTTTACCGGGAAGCAGGAGAGGGTGAAGCCGTGGGACGGCAGGGCCTCCAGATTGGTCAGCTTCTCGATCTGGTAGTACTCGCGCAGCCGCCCGGCCTTGTGGCCTTCCCAGATGATCTTCGGGTCGTGGGTTTCCGCCCATTTGCGGGCGGTGTGCGAGAATGGCGCGTCCCAGGACCAGGCGTCGGTGCCCACCACCTTCACCCCGCGCTCGGTGAGATAGAGGGTCGCCTCCTCGCCCATGCCGCAGCCCTTGTGGATGTAGTCCGGGTCGCCGTAGGCCGCGCCCGCGGCGGTGTTCACCAGCACGATATCCAGCGGCTCCAGCGCGTGGCCAATGCGGTTCAGCTCGGCCTCCACGTCGGCGGCGGTGGCGACGTAGCCGTCGGGGAATCGCCGGAAGTCCAGCTTCACCCCGGGTTGCAGGAAGTACTCCAGCGGCCCCTGGTCGATGGTCGGGGCGGGTCGCGTCGTCTCGGCGGAGTCCGTCGTCGAATGGAAGTGCCACGGCGCGTCCATGTGGGTGCCGTTGTGGGTGGACAGCCGCACCTGCTCGACCGCCCAGCCTTCGCCGTCCGGCAGGTCGTCCGCCGTCAGCCCCGGGAAGAACGAGGCGATCTGGCCCACCGTCTCCTTGTGCCGCGAGTAGGTGATCTGCGGGCGCATCACCTCGGGGTCCGAGACGATGTCGTTGGTGATAGGGATCGACAGGTCGACCAGCCTGCGCGCCATGGGCTTCCTCCGGGCCTTGTTCTTGCGCCGACCTTAGGCCGGCGCAGGCCCCTGTCCTAGAACACCGCCATCGCCGCGTGGACCGCCAGCGCCAGCAGCACCAGCGACGCCAGCATGAACACCGCCCAGCGCAGCATGATCACATTGCTGGTCGCCTGCACCAGGCTGTGGACGATCCGCAGGCCCACATAGCCCCAGGCCAGCATCGCGTTCAGGCCCTCGCCCTGGCCCATCAGCGCGAGGGTCAGGGCCGTGGCGTAGAACAGCGTCGGCTGCTCCATCAGGTGATTGTAGTTGTCGGCCTTCCAGCGCACCGGCGGCGGCAGGCGCGCGGACAGCTCGGCGGTGGTCAGGGTGGGGTCGAGGCCCACCTTCGCCTTCTGCATCGCCGGAATCCGCGTCGCATAGAGCCACGCCCACATCACCATCGACCACAGGACGAGGACGACGACGGGCTGAAGGATTGAGCTGGGCATATCGAATTCTCCCCGATTCTGATTGTGGCCCGATTGGAGACCCGGCGAAGCTGCGCCGTAAAGGCCGGATACCTTGACGAATCCGGCCATCGGCCCGCGGATGAGGGCCGGGAGCAACGCGCTGGACCTCATCGTCTTCCTGGCCGTGCTGGCCGCCGCCCTGATGCACGCGAGCTGGAACGCGGTCGTCCGCGTGGGCCTGGACCGGTTCAACTCAATCCTGCTGCTGTCGATGACGCAGAGCGCCCTGGCCCTGGCCTTGCTGCCGTTCGTGCCGGTCCCGGCGGCGGTCTCGTGGCCCTGGGTGGCGGCGGCCGGCCTGCTGCATACGGGCTACAAGCTGTTCCTGATCCGCGCCTACCAGCATGGCGACCTGTCCCAGATCTATCCCCTGGCCCGGGGCGCCGCCCCGCCCATCGTGGCGGTGGGCGGGGTGATCCTGCTGGGCGAGCGGTTGCCGCCCACCGGCTGGGCGGCGGTGGCCCTGATCGCCGGCGGCGTGGCGCTGATGGCCTTCCGGGGCGGATCCGGCGTGGGCCGGCTGTCCGGCCAGGCGCTGGGCTATGCCCTGGCCACCGCGGGCTTCGTCGCCGCCTACACCCTGGTGGATGGGCAGGGGGCCCGGCTGGCCGGATCGGCCACCGCCTTCGCCATGTGGATGTTCGTCGGCGACGGCCTGGTCATGCTGATCTACGCCATAGTCACGCGCGGGCCGAAGGCGCCGCTGGCGGTGGTCTCGGCCTGGCGCACGGGCCTGCCGGCCGGGGCGCTGTCGCTGGGGTCGTACTGGATCGCGCTCTGGGCTTTCACCCGCGCGCCGGTGGCCCTGGTCGCGGCGCTGCGCGAGACCAGCGTGCTGTTCGCCATGCTGATCGGCGTGCTGGTGCTGAAGGAAAAGGCCGGCGCCTGGCGCTGGGCCGCCGCGCTCGGCATCGTGGCCGGAGTCATGGCCATGCGGCTATAAGCGGCCATTGACGCGACTGGCCAAGCGTCCGCTTAAGAGCGCGTGTCTCCGCCGCCCGTCCCGCTCTCGGCCAACCAGGTGGCCCTCGGCATCGCCTTCCGGGTGGCGGCCATGGCCTGCATGGCCTGCCTGTCGGCGATCGTGAAGTGGACCGGCTCGCGCGGGATCCCGGTCTTCGAGATCATCCTGTTCCGCAACCTCTTCGCCTTCGTGCCCCTGGGCCTCTACATCGCGCGGACCACGGGCTGGGAGGTGCTGAAGACGAAGCGCCCGTTCGGCCACATGACCCGCGCCGCCGTCGGCCTCAGCGGCATGGTCTGCGGCTTCTCGGCGGTCCAATACCTCCCGCTGACCGAGGCCACGGCGCTGCAGTTCACCTCGCCGCTGTTCATGACCGCGCTCTCGGCGATCCTGCTGTCGGAGAAGGTCGGCCGCCACCGCTGGGCGGCGGTGGTTGTGGGCTTCCTGGGCGTGCTGCTCATGGCCCGCCCGCTGCCGGGCCAGATGAACGTCATCGGGGTGACCCTGGGCATCCTCAGCGCGCTGGGCGCCGCCGGGGCCATGGTCGCCATCCGCCAGATCGCCGACACCGAGCGCGGCCCCACCATCGTCTTCTACTTCACCCTGGGCGGCGTGGTGCTGGGCGCCGCGGGATCGGCCTTCCACTGGGTGACGCCCGATCCCACCACGCTGATCATGCTGGTCGTCGCCGGTCTGATCGGCGGCGTGGGCCAGTTGTTCCTGACCGAGGCGTTGCGCCAGGCGCCCATCGGGGTGATCGCGCCGTTCGACTACACCCAGCTCGTCTGGGCCGCCGCCCTGGGCCTGGTGATCTGGGGCGAGCTGCCGCATCCGCTGACCCTGGTGGGCGCGGTGATCGTCGCCGCCAGCGGCGTCTACATCCTGCACCGGGAGCTGCGCCGCTTTCGCAGGCCGTGATGCCTCAGGCCGCGGTGGCTTCCTTCTCCAGCCAGGCGGTCAGCGCCCGCGCGGCGCCCTTCTGGAACCCGCCCACATCGTGTGGCGCGCGCAGCTGGGCTGCGAGCTGCAGCGAGTGGAAGATTCGGGCCACATCGGCCGCGCGGTCCGCCGGCAGGCCGTAAGCAGCCTGCATCAACCGGGTGAGGATCGCCTCCCGCTCGGCGTCCACCTCGCTCACGATGGCGGCGACCGCGCCGCTGGTCCCGGCCAACGCCCGGATTCCGATCTCCAGGCCATGGTCCATCTGCTCGGAGCGCCGGGCCAGCGCGCGCAGCGCCTTGCGCGGATCCGGATCGGCCAGGGACGCTGCGCCGACCTCGTCGGTCTCGGTGCGCCGCCAGCGCAGCGCCACCTGCGACAGCAGCGCCTCCACGGTCGTGAAGTGGTGATAGAATGAGCCGCGCGTCCGCCCCGCCGCCGCGCACAGCGCCTCCAGCGTCAGGGCGGTCGGGCCCACAGCGCGTAGCCGCGCCACCGCCAGCTCCACCCAATCGGCCTGCGACCAGCGGCCGCGAAGGTGCTTCGCCACTTCCATTATACATACCATACAGTATGGTGTGGTTTGAAGCCACAGGAGAGCATCACCATCATGGCCTCGATCCGCACATGGTCCCTGTCCATCCTCGCCGGAGCCACGATCCTCATGTCGCCGCTGGCCGCGGCCGCCCAGACCGCGTCGCCCTACTACCTCTTCATCTACCGCCCCGGCCCGGCGTGGAAGCCCGGCGTGCCGATGGCGGGGCAGGACATGCGCCCGCATGGCGCCTACATGGCCAAGCTCGACGGCGAGGGCCGCATCCTTGCCGCAGGGGGTTTCCCCGACGAGGGCGGCATGGCTGTCGTCCGCGCCGCCAGCCTTGAGGAAGCCCAGCGCCTGCTGGCCGCCGATCCGGCCGTGGCGAGCGGCCTCTTCCTCGCCGACCTCAAGCCGTGGAAGCCGCGATTCGGCGACTTGCCGCGATCCGCGACCGGCGCCTCAACCTTGAATTGACACAACGGCGTTACAGGCGGACGCTTCCTGCGGTTCAGGCTCCGGAGCGACCCCCATGCTCAAGACCCCCCATCTTCTCGCCCTCGCCGCCGGCGTCGGCCTGCTCGGTTTCGCCGGCGCCTCGCAGGCCGCCGTCACCGTGCTGGGCGGCGGGATGGCCCGGGCCTGCTCGGCCGCCGCGCTCGCCGGCGAGTCGGCCGCCAAGTTCGAGGACATCTGCACCCAGGCGCTGGACGGCGAGATCCTCAGCCTCCGCGACCGCGCCGGCACCTATGTGAACCGCGGGGTCCTGAAGCTGCGGCGCAAGGACTTCAAGGGCTCGCAGTTCGACTTCGACCGGGCCATCGACACAAAGCCCGACCTGGGCGAGGCCTATGTGAACCGGGGCGCCGCGGCGGTTGGCGCGCGCCGCTACACGGACGGCCTGGCCGATATCAACAAGGCCCTGGAGCTGGGCGTCGAGGAGCCGGAAAAGGCCTACTACAATCGCGCGCTGGCCTATGAGGGCCTCGACAACATGAAGGCCGCCTATTTCGACTACCAGAAGGCCGTCGAGCTGAATCCGGAATGGGAACAGCCGAAGAAGGAACTGGCGCGCTTCACCGTGGAACGCCGCTAGGCCCGCGGCCGTTGGACGCCATATGGTGTCCAATGCGCAAGCTCGTCGCCCTTAGCGTTCTCGCCCTCGGCGCCGCGACCCCGTCGGCGGCTCAGGTGACCCAGTTCCAGCTGGAAGACCTGCGCGTCCAGCAGCAGGCGGCCGAGCGCCGCGCCATCGACCAGGCGAACCAGCTCCAGGCCCTGGAGACCCGGCTGCGCGCCGATCAGGCCAGCGCCGATCTGGCCGCCCAACGCGCCGGCGCGCACGTGCCGCGACTGCTTTACCCAGATCCCACCGTTGGAGCCTCCGCTGTGACCCCGAAGTATCCCTCCATGCCCGACGCCGCCCTGGCGGCCTCCAACAAGCGCGTCCAGGACGCCGCCCGGAACCGTCGCTGACATGCGCTGGCAGGGGGGTGAGGGCGGCGGCAATGTCGAGGACCGCCGCGGCATGGGCGCGGTCGGCGCGGGCGGCCTGGGCGTCGGCGGCGTGGTCCTGGCCCTGGTGGGCTACTTCTTCTTCGGCATCGATCCGTCCACCACCATGGGGGTCGTGAACGGCGCCGCGCCCCAGGGCCAGCAGCAGGAAGGCGTGCGCGGGACGCCCGCCGACGAGGCCGGCCGCTTCGTCGATGTGGTGGGCCACAACGTCGACCAGGTCTGGGAGAGCCAGATGCGCGGCTACAAGCCCCCGGACGCCATTGTCATCTACGACCAGGCCACCGGCACCGGCTGCGGCATGGGCCAGTCGGCGATGGGGCCGTTCTATTGCCCGGCCGACCGCAAGGTCTATCTGGACCTGTCGTTCTGGCAGGAGCTGGAGACCAAGTTCGGGGCCGGCGGCGAGGCGGCCCGCGCCTACGTCATCGCCCATGAGATCGGCCACCACGTCCAGAACCTCACCGGCGCCTCCGATCAGGCCCGGCGCATGGGGGCCAAGGGCGCGGAGAGCGGGTCCGTCCGCCTGGAGTTGCAGGCCGACTGCTACGCCGGCGTCTGGGCCGCCCGCGCCTCGGCGGTCTCGAACGGCCAGGTGTCGCTGGACCCCCGCGACATCGAGGACGGCCTGCGCGCCGCCTCCGCGGTCGGCGACGACACCCTGCAGCGCAAGTCCCAGGGCCAGGTAATGCCCGACGCCTTCACCCACGGCTCGTCCGAACAGCGCATGCGCTGGTTCCGCAAAGGCGCGGAGACCGGCGATCCGGAAGCTTGCGACACCTTCGGGACGAACGAGCTGTGATCTGAGAATTGCTCCCCCGTTGGGGGAGCTGGCGGCGAATGCCGACTGAGGGGGTCCTCAACCGCGTTCTGAGCGGACCCCTCCGTCGCCTCTGGCGACACCTCCCCCAACGGGGGAGGAATTTCCCTACCCCACCCCGTGCGGCAGCGGCTCCCAGCGCAGGCACACCGCCACGCAGCGACGGGCCAGCAGGTCGGCGGGATCGATCAGCTCCAGCTTCACGTCCTCGTCGTCCAGCACCAGCGGGACCTCGGTGCAGCCGGCGATCAGCACCTCTGCGCCCAGCTTGCGCAGCGCCTCGGCGTGGCCCTGCATCTCGCGGGTGACGTCATCGCTGAGGTCGCCGGCCTTGATCCGGTAGAGGGTGACCATGAAGGCCTCCTGCTGCTCGGGCGGCAGGCTGACCAGGCTCATGGCGCGGGCGGCCAGGTATTCGCGATAGAGCTTCAGCGCCCCCTTGGTCGCCAGCACGCCGGCCCGCATGGCGCCCGTCTCGCTCGCCGCTTCGGCGGCCAGGCCGATCATGTCGATCAGCGGCAGGCCGGAGGCCCTCTGGATCAGGTCGGCGTGGGCGTGGGCGGTGTTGCAGGGCATGGCCAGCACCTCGGCCCCCGCCCCGTGCAGGGCGCCGGCCATCTCGGCCAGCACAGCGCCGGCGCCCGAGCCCGGCACGTTGCGGTCCGGCGCCCGGGGATTGATGTCGGCGATGACCCGGATGTGGTCCTGGTCCTTCTCGGCGGGCGTATAGGCCTGCAGCCG
>Ga0255338_1001350_pt1 | contig 47310 bp, 51 predicted proteins | sample MeOH1_35cm_T4_19_FD_203715 | JGI IMG/M metagenome (GOLD analysis project Ga0255338, IMG submission 203715) | Sandy soil microbial communities from University of British Columbia, Vancouver, Canada - MeOH1_35cm_T4_195 | ecosystem: Engineered > Artificial ecosystem > Sand microcosm > Unclassified ...
GCGGGGCGCGGTCGGACGGGGAGGCTTTGCTCATGGGCGGCGGGGAGACAGAATGGTGTAACGCATTGTATTACTGTTGTGAGGGGGCTTCAGAGATCGGTCCAGGCTTCGTCGGAGCGGTCAATGGGATCGCGGGTTAGGAAACTTATCTCAGGCGCATCTGCTTTGTTCAAGTAAGCCTGTTCCCCGGCGCCCGAGATGTAATGCGTGCAGTGGATCACCGACTGCATCCAGCCCAAGCGGCTGTCGCGGGTGGGGCTGATCTGCTCCTTGGCGAATTCAACGGGCGGAAGCGTGATATAGCAGTCGCCGCCTTCGTGCAGGCAAAGCTGGCCATCGGGCATCCGGCGCGCCCGGACCGTCTCGCCCTGATGCAGGACATCCACGAAACAGTCGGTGATCGCTCCGGCGGCCCGGCGCACGGCGGGATCCCCGGAGCGCACGACCCGGATGCCTTCGAGCAGTCCCAAGCCGCGATACATCTCCAGGCAGAAATCGGCGACGTTGTCCGCGCGCACCTGCTTGAATACCTCGACGCCCCGGGGATCGACGTAGACCGGAAGCTGGCGGGCAGTATTGGCCGGCCAGTCCGCCGGGACCCGCTTGGCGAAAAGCGGCGACCATTTGCGCTGGAGCTTGTTGACGAACGTGAAGTTCAGCGTCGCGGCCTCGCCCGTCTTGCGGTGGTGGAGGGTGGTCTGGGTCTCGCGCGGGTCGTGGTCGCTGTCGTGATAGAAGAACACGATCTCACCGCCGATCTCGGCTTGGAGCCGCCGGGCGGTCACGACCTTGGCGTACAGGAAACGGCGCGGAAAGAACCCGCAGGGCTGCTGGCCGAAGCAGATGACGGGAGCGGACATCAGGTGGCGGATTTTCTCGGGAGGACGGCCTGGATGAGCAGGCCCAGGACCATGCAGGCGGCGCACCCGATGAGGTTATACCACAGATAGGAGATGCTCAGCTTGGCGTAGAGCACGAACACCAGGGTCTGGGCCAGGACCGCGCCCCAGAACACCGCCGTGCCGCCGACGCGCTTCAGGAAGAAGGCGGTGAGGAACAGGCCGAGCACGACCCCGTAAAAGATGGAGCCGAGGATGTTGATCGCCTCGATGAGGTTCTCGGCAAAACCGGCAAAGAGCGCAAAGCCGATGGCGAACAGGCCCCAGAAGGCGGTGAACAATTTCGCGACCACGACATTGCGGGTCTCGTCGCGGGCGGATTGCGGGCGGAGCTGGCGCCAGAGGTCGATGGTGGTGGTGGTGCCGAGGGCGTTCAGCTCCGAGGCCTTCGAGCCCAGCGCGGCCGCGATCATCACGGCGACCAGCAGGCCGACCACCCCGTGGGGCAGCTGGGCGACGATGAAACTGATGAAGACGTAGTCGGAATCCTTGGTCTTGGCGCGGGGGTCCGCCGCCGTGAGGGCAGCCTTGGCCTCGACGCGCACCTCGTCGGTGGCGCGCTGGGCGGCAACGAGTGCGACGCGGGCCTCGGCCTCGGCGGCGACATTGCCCTGGGCGCGGGCGGCCTGCCAGGCGGCGATCTTTTCCTGCTTCGCGCGGTGCAGGGCGGCGTGCTTCACCTCCAGGCCCCGAAAGATGGCATGATTGGGGCCTGCGGCGTGATGTTCCCACTCGGCCTGATTGAAGAAAACCGGGGCGGGCTGGAACTGGTAGAAGATAAAGACAAACGCGCCGAGCAGCAGGATGAAGAACTGCATCGGGATCTTCAGGAGGGCGTTGAACATCAGGCCGAGACGGCCCTCGCGCAGCGAGGCGCCACCGATGTAGCGCTGCACCTGGGACTGGTCGGTGCCGAAATACGAGAGGGAAAGGAAGAGGCCGCCGAACAGCCCGCTCCAGATCGTGTAGCGCCGGTCCGGGTCGAGGGAGAAGTCGACCGCCTCCAGTTTGCCCAGCGCCCCGGCCAGGTGGGCTGCGCCCCCGAAGCCGAGCCCGTCCGGCAGGCGCTGCAGCACGATCACAAAGGCCGTGATCATGCCCGCGAAGATCACGCCCATCTGCCATTTTTGGGTCAGGCTGACGGCGGCGCTGCCGCCGGTGACTGTGTAGACGATGACGAGCAGGCCGGTACCGATGATGGTGAGATCGAGCCGCCAGCCGAGGACGGAGGACAGGATGATGGCCGGCGCGTAGATGGTGACCCCGGCCGCAAGGCCGCGCTGGAGCAAAAAGAGCCCGGCGCCGAGCAGGCGGGTTTTGCCGTCGAATCGCTGGCCCAGGTATTCGTAGGCAGTGTAGACCCCGAGCCGGCGGTAGATCGGCAGGAAGACGGCGCAGACAATGATGAGCGCGAGCGGCAGGCCGAAATAATTCTGCACGAAGCCCAGGCCGCTTTCAAATCCCTGGCCGGGGATGGAGAGAAACGTGATGGCGCTCGCCTGCGTGGCCGCGACCGAGAGCCCGATGGTGAACCAGCCGCTCTCGGCGTTGCCCTTGAGATAAGTGTCGAGCTTGGTGGTGTGCCGGGTGCGCCAGGCACCGTAGCTGGCGATGCCCACCATGGTCCCAAGCAGCACGATCCAGTCGACCAGGTTCATGCGAAATAGTGCGAGAACAGCGTCAGCACGATGACGACGAGGACGAAGCAGCCGAGAACCAGTCCATAGACCGCGCGCCAGGTCCGGAAGACCGGCAGGCCTGTGTCATGGTCATCGGACGGGGAGCTCATTTTCCTAGCGAGAGGAGGTTGGCGAAAAGGCGGTGGGCGCCGGGATTGCCCGCGGGCAGCTGGCGGAAGAACGCGACGCCGGCATAGACATACCAGCCCTTGCCATGTTGGGCGATGAGCAGGCTGCTCTTCAGCGGCGGTTCGCCGGGATCGCTCATGGCGAGGATCGGGGTGTAGTGCGCCTCATCCCAGCTGCTTGGGAAATATGTGCCGCGTTCCTGCACCCAGCCCTCGAAATCTGCCGCGGTGATCTTGTTGGGGTGGTTCAGGGCCGGATGATCCGGCGAGAGGAAGGTGACCGGGGCAGTTTCGTCCGTGACGCGCAGCGCCGGCGCCGGTCCCTCGATGGAGAGCGGGTAGGGACCGAGCTGGGTCGCCTTGAGGCCGTTGGGGCGGTTGTATTGGGCGATGACGGTGCCGCCGGCCTCGACCCACGCGAACAGGCCCGGCAGGCTGGCCGCGAGGTCGCTGCGGTCGTTGAAGGCGCGCACGCCGATGACCACGGCATCGAGCCCCGCGAGTTTTTCCGGCGCGAGATCGGCACCACTGAGCATCGTCACGGCATAGCCGAGCTGCGCGAGGCTCTCGGCGACGCTGTCGCCGGCCCCGGGCAGGTAGCCGACGCGATGCCCGCGGGTCTGCACCGCAAGGCTCACGGCCCTGGCCTGGGCCGGGGGCTGGAGCAGCAGCACGGGCAGATGCGGGTAATTGAACGTGAAGCGCTCGTGGCCAAAAATAGCGCCCCCGATGTCGCACGAGGCGTCCAGGCTGGCGGAGCCGGGTTGCGCCGGAGCGGTGACGGCGAAGGTGAGCACGACCTTGTCGCCGCGGCCGGCGAGATTGAACGGCTGGCTGGACTGGGAGATTTTCCAGCCGGCGGGGACCTCCAAGCGGAGCTTGCCCAGCAGGCCGGCGCGGGCGGCGGTGACCTCCAGCGCGATTTCCTTCGTGGCCCCGGGGGTGAACAATTCCAGTTCGTGCGCGAAGCCGATGGAAACCGGCGGGATGACCGTGAGGCTGCGCCGCTGCTGGGCCGGGCTGACCCCGGGGATGATCTGCACCGGCTCATCGGCCAGCACGAGGGTCTGGCCGCCGATTTCAAAGACGTATTCGACCGGGAAGGCCGGGGGGTTCTGCGGTTCGCCGATCAGCGCCGGATCGTCGACGCGGAACATGCCGGCGGTGCCCTCCTTGCGCAGCCAGTAAGGCTGGCTGGGCGGGATGGTGCTAGGCAGAACCCGCGTGTTGTCGCGTTGGGCGGTTTCGCCGGCCTTGAGCTCGGTGTAAACCTTGAGCTCAGCCTTGGCGGCGGGATACCGCACCGCCAGCCAGCGGACCGGTACCGCAGCGCCGAGGCTGACCTCGTGATGCAGCACAAGTTTTTCGCCGGGTACGACCTCCGCCTGCGGCAGGGTGGTTTCAACCGTGAGCCCGAGGCAGGACTGGATGATGTGGTCGAGCTCGCGGCGCTTGTCCGTCACCACCGGATCGGTCGGCAGCGCGGACATTTTCGTCCGGATCGACAGCAGGGCGGGCAGGCTGGCGGCTGGGTCGGTCGTGTTGAATTTGGCGATCGCGTCGTCGAGCAGCGGGATCAACGCGGCCCCGCCGGGCACGCGCGCCCAGGTGGTGTCCACGCCGTCCATGATGTCGGCGGTGGGCGCCTCGCCGGCCAGCAGCATGAAGGTTTGCAGGTTGGGCCCGGGCCCACCGGTGCGGGCGGCAAACTGGCCCAGGCCCTGCGTCTTGTGCATGCCCCGGCTCTGGTTGGCGATGGTGCCGAAAGGTTCGCCGGTCACCGGGTCGGTGCCGCCGATGTCGAATTCAACGGTCGGTCCGTTCAGGCCGCTTGGTCCGCGCGTTTGGCCCCAGCTGTTCCAACCGACGCGTTTCGGCTGCCACGGGGTCAGGCCCTGGGCCAGTTGCTCGGGATAAGCCTTGGGATCGCCGGCCAGCTTGAAGGCCTCGACTGCGAGGATGGCCGACGCCGTGTGCTGGCCGTGGCCACCGCTGCCGGGCGGGACGGGAAAACGCGTGATGATAACATCGGGCCGGTACTTGCGGATGACCCGCACGACGTCACCCAGCACGGCCTCGTGGTCCCAGAAGCGCAGGGTCTCCTCGGGCGATTTGGAGTAGCCGAAGTCAATGGCGCGGGTGAAAAACTGCCGGCCGCCGTCGACGCGGCGGGCGGCCAGCAGCTCCTGGGTGCGCGCCAGGCCGAGCTTCTCGCCGAACTCGGGGCCGGACTCGTTCTGGCCCCCGTCGCCGCGGGTGATGGAGAGATACGCCGTGCGGTAGCCGCGGCCGCGGGAAAACGCCGTGATGAGCTGGGTGTTCTCGTCATCCGGGTGCGCGGCGAGGTGCAGCACGGTGCCCACCGTGCGGAGCGTGCGCAGCTCCTGCAGGATTTCGGCGGACGGCGACGACTCGGCGGCGGCGAGAAATGCGGGGGCAAGGGCGATCGCGAGCAGGGCGGGGTGGCAGCGCCGGGGCAGGGCAGGCATGACGGCGGTTATTTTTTGACCGTGAACGGCGCGGAGAACCGGGTGTTCTCCCACGAAATCGTGAGGAGGCCGGCGCCGGTATCCTTGTTGTTCACGACGGCGAGGGTGAGTTGATCCACTGCGGTCTCGAGCGACTCCTTCTTCAGTTCCACGCGCGCCAGATCGTGGGTCTCGTCGACCGGCACGCCCCATTTGCCGAGGTTGGTGCTGAAGGCCAGCTGGGAGGCACCGGTTTCGGAGGGGACGAGGTAGAGCGTGTAGGCGCCGGCGGGGACGACCGTTTCGCCGAATTGGATCGGCTGCTGGGTGAGGAGGAGCGTCGCCTCGTCCGCACCCAGACGATCGGCCTTGTCCCATTTCACGAGGCCGCCCCAGATCTTGCGCGTCTCGCCGGTCTTGGGATCCCGACTGAAAGGCCGGCCGTACGTGATCGTGACCCGGTTGCCGGTGCGGCGGTCGACGCCGATGATGGTGCTGATGGTCTCGTGCGGGCTGACGCCGCCGCTGGAGGCGACCCGGGGCTTGGCTGGTGCGGCGGGCGCCGGGGCGGGCGAGGATTGACCGACAAGGGAAACGGCACCGACGAGGGCCAGGGCGAGGGCAATGGTGGCGGAGCGGGGGTATTTCATGGGATTTCCAGCGGGGTTGAGTTTCAGGATGGTCCGGGCTGAGTCAGCCGGGGCGATGCCGCGAGCGGCGGAGAAACGGTACGGATCGGCGGATAATCGCCGGTAACGTTACTTGATGCGGGCGAGCAGCGCCTCGTTCAAGCTGACGTATTCATCCCGGATGGCGCCACCGGCCTTGTTGGCGCCCTCGATGGATTTCTGCGCGGTGGCGGCGGCCCCGGCCTTGTCCCCCATTTTTTCCAGGATGAGGGCCTTGCGGTAGACCAGGTAGAAGGCGTCCGGCTGGGCGGCGAGGGCTGCGTCCATCCACGCGGCGGCCTTCTTGAGGTCGAGGCCGTTTTCCAAGTAATACATCGCAGCGGAGGCGTAGGGCAGCTTGTCGCCCCCGCCGGCCATGACGGCTTCGATCTGCGGCACGAGGGTGGACTTGACGTCGACCGTGAGAGCCACGGGTACGCGGGTCTTTTCCCATGTGATGTTCAGCGTGGCGGATTCGTCGCGCAGGTCGTTCAGGCTGATGTCGAGCGACTCAACCGCAGTCGGCAGGGTGACGGGCACGGCCTTGATGCGGGCGACGTCGTTTTTCTGGTCATAGGAATAGGCGCCCCACTGCGACATGTTCTTGTGGATGATAACGGTCCACTCGGTGGCGCCGGGGATGGTGAAGAGCTCGTAGGTGCCGGCGGCGATATCCGTGCCATTGAGCTTCACCGGTGTGCTGAGGGAAATCTTGGTTGCGGTGTTGGCGCCCGTGCGCCAGACATGGCCGTAAGGCACGAGACTGCCGAACACCTTGCGGCCCTTCACTCCCGGGCGGGCATAGTTGATCTGGATGTCGGTGAGACCGACGCGCTGCGTCACCGTGGCGGACGGGCTGGCGGCGGGGAAGTCGATCTTGGGGGCGGCAGGGGTCTGGGCGAAGAGGCCGGCGGCGAAGCACAGGCCGCTGGTGGCAACGAGGCCGGTGCGGAGCAGTTGGGTAATCATAGGGTAAGAAGGATCGGATTGGATATAACCATAAGGCCGGAAAGAACAAGCACCCGGGGGCCCGCCCTCAGGCATAATTTGTGGTCAGCATGGCCACCACCGGCCAGTCGGCCGCGGCGAGGTCGTAGGCCCGCAGTTCCGCAGGGGCCACCCAGGCCACGGCCACATGCTTCCGCCGTCGCCCCAAGGAGCTATGGCGGACAAGCATGCAAGCAGCTCAACACCGGATAATCAGCGGCGGCTAGGTCCAATTGACTGATATCCGCCAACACAGCCCATTTGATCGCTACATGTTCGCTGGGGTGGGGCTCGGGCGAACCGGGCGCGAGGCTGCACACAAAGGGGATCATCTCGATGACCACGGTCTGGTAGTCGTGGATGAAGGTCGGGAGCACCCGCGTGATCTCGATAGCGCAGCCGAGCTCCTCGCGGATTTCACGGACGATGGCCGCGGCGGGCTCCTCGCCGGGCTCGACCTTGCCGCCGGGGAACTCCCATTTCATGGGCATCAACTTGCCCGGCGGGCGCTGCGCGACGAGCACACGGCCGTCCCGCTGGATGACGGCGCAGACGACGGGAACTGGCAGGGGTGAAACCACGGCAGAGACAGAACGCACGGAAGAAAGCCGGCGACAAGGCATTATGTTTTTCAGCAACTTTTCGGGGGGTGCCGGGTTTTTCAGGTATGAAAACTTTCCTCAAGGTCCTCCTGATTGCGGCCCTGCTCATCATCGCGATCAAGCTCAGCCCGGTGCTCTTTGTCGGCGCCCTGCTCGGCCTGCTCGCCGCGGCGGTGCTCGGTGCCATCGGGATTTCCCTGGTGGCCGGATTGCTGGCCGTGCTGATCGCCCTGATCGTGGCCCTCGCGCCGATCTGGATCCCAGTCCTCGTCGTCATGGGTTTGGTCAGCCTGTTCCGGCGCAAGGAACCGCCGGTCGTCACGGCCTGAGGCCGGCACTTGCCTCGGGCGGGATCGCCTGACTCACTCCGCCGGATGTCCAATCCGGCGGAGTCTCCGCAACCCTTTGTCTCCCGCCTCAGCCTGGTGGGCCGCCGTTCCGGGCGGGTGAAGGCGCTGGCCGGGTTCAAAAAGCAGCACCACACGGTGCCCGATGCGGTCAACGCCGCGACCTCCGCCTTTCTGGGCAAACTGTGTGCCGGCGAACTGGCGGCGGAGGGCGAGCAATGGTTCCAGCGCGCCAAGGCCGCCTTCGCCTACAAGCGCGCCGAGCTGACCCTGGAGGTGGCGAGCCCGGTGGCCGTGCTGGCCGCGAAGGATTTCACTCTGGAGATTGCATACACCCTCGAGTCCGCAGATCCTGCCGGCTACGCCGTCACCCACACGTTGCACGGCCTGAGCAGCGGCGAACTGGTGGAACGCCCGGAGTTCGACGGCCTGTTTGCCCGGATGTTTGACGGCATCGTCTTCGGGCTGACCAAGGGGGCGCGCGTCGAGGCGGTGATCGATGCGGTCGAGGCTTGTGCGGGCCAGGGCGGGTTGACGGTCACCTACCCTTCGGACTGCCGGCACTGCATCCTGAAGGTCACAGGCATCGCAGCCGAGGTGGTGTGTGACGGCGCCACGCTCGAGATGCGCTTCCCGCGCGCCGGCTCGCCGCTCGAACTGGTGAAGGATTTCGCGGCGGTGCGCTCGGCTTTTGTGCTGACCAAAAATCCCGTGCTGGCGGGGTTGCTGTAGACACAAAAAAGCGGCGTCCAGTCAGGGACGCCGCCGAAAACCAGACCCGCCTCACTTGATCATCTCGGCCACGAAGGCGCGTTCCTCGACGAGCTCCTTGTTGGTGGCGGCGATCTTGGCCTTGGCGAAGTCGTCCATCGCGTAGCTCGTGATGACCTCGTAGCTGCCGGGCGTCGTGGTGCGGACGGGCATGCCGGCCCAGACATTGGCGTCGAAGCCGTAGCGACCTTCGCTCTTCACCGCGACGGAGTGGATCGCGCCGGGCGTCACGAGCGAGCGGACGTGGTCCACGAGGGCGTTGGCGGCGGAGGCGGCGGACGAGAGGCCGCGGGCGGCGATGATGGCGGCGCCGCGCTTGCCGACGGTCTCGCAGAACGGGCCCTGCAGCCAGGCCGTGTCGGTGATGACGGCGGGGGCGAGTTTCCCGTTGATCGTCGCATGGGCGAACGCCGGGAACATGGTCGGGCTGTGGTTGCCGTAGATGAAGATGTCCTTCACCGCGGTGAGATCCACGCCGGCCTTCTTGGCGAGCTGGGCCTGCGCACGGTTCTGGTCGAGCCGCACCATGGCGGTGAAGCGGTCGGCCGGCAGGCGCTTGGCCTGCGAGGCGGCGATCATGCAGTTCGTGTTGGCGGGATTGCCCACGACGGCGACCCGGGCGTCAGCCGCCGCCACGGCGTCGATGATGCGGCCCTGGCCGATGAAGATGGTGCCGTTGTCCTTGAGGAGGTCGGCGCGCTCCATGCCGGGCCCGCGGGGCTTGGCGCCGACGAGCAGGCACCAGTTGGCGTCCTTGAAGCCGACGGCGGCGTCGGAGGTCTGGACGATGCCCTTGAGGAGGGGGAAAGCGCAGTCATCGAGTTCCATCGCGACGCCCTCGAGGGCTTTTAGCGCCTTCTCGATGGGCGCCTCGATCAACTGGAGGATGACGGGCTGGTCGGGTCCGAACATCGCGCCGGAGGCGATGCGAAAGAGGAGGGAGTAACCGATCTGGCCGGCGGCGCCGGTGACTGCGACACGGATGGGGGTCTTCATGGGGATGGGAGAGGGTTTAACGCGGAGCCCGCAGAACACACGGAAGAAAGGCGGAGGGCAAACCGGTTTAAGCCGCCGGCTTGGCCGCCAGCATCCCGCCTAATCCCGTCAGGCAAACTGCGGGGCGAGGGTGGTGTGGATCTCGCGGACCATGGCCTCGGTGGTCGGCCAGTCGATGCAGGCGTCGGTGATGCTCACCCCGTAGCGGAGGTTGGCCTTGGGCTGCGGGAAGGGCTGGCTGCCGGCGCTTAGGTTGCTCTCCACCATGGCGCCCATGATGGTGCGGTTGCCGGCGGTGATCTGGGCGAGGAGCTGGCGCATGACCTCGGGCTGCAGCTCGGGCTTCTTGGCGGAATTGTCGTGCGAGCAGTCCACGAGGATGGACTTGGGCAGGCCCGCCTTGGCGAGGAGCTCCTCGGTCTGGGCGATGTGCGTGGGCGAGTAGTTGGGACCGGTGCCGCCGCCGCGGAGGACGATGTGGCAGTTGGGATTGCCGCGCGTGACGATGGCCGACGAGGCCCCGTCCATGTTGATGCCGAGGAAGGTCTGCGGCTGGCCGGCGGCCTTGATGGCGTTGATGGCGGTCGTGATCGAGCCGTCGGTGCCGTTCTTGAAGCCGAGGGGCATCGAGAGGCCCGAGGCCATCTGCCGGTGGGTCTGCGACTCCGTCGTGCGGGCGCCGATCGCGCCCCAGCACACCAGGTCGGCCACGTATTGCGGCGTGATGGGATCAAGGAATTCCGTGGCCGTGGGCAGGCCGAGGTCGATGACGTCGCGCAGGAAGGTGCGGCCGAGGCGCAGGCCGGCGGCGATGTCGTGCGAGCCGTCAAGGTGCGGGTCCATGACGAGGCCCTTCCAGCCGACGGTCGTGCGGGGCTTCTCGAAGTAGACCCGCATGACGATCATGATGCGGTCGGCAACCTCGCGGGAGAGGGCGGCGAGACGGCGGGCATAGTCGCGGCCGGCCTCAAGGTCGTGGATGGAGCAGGGGCCGATGATGAGCAGGAAACGCTTGTCCTCGGTGAAGATCAGCCGGTGGATCTCGCTCCGGGCCTTGGCGATGAACTCCGCCTGGGCCTCCGTCTTGGGGAGCTCCTTCAGCAGGGCCGCCGGCGAGGGCAGGGCCCTGGTCTCGACGACATTGATGTCCGATGTTTTCTGCACAGGAGCCAATCGATGGGCAGAGCCCCCGGCGGGGCAAGCTTTCGGTGGGCCTTTGACACAGTTGGCGGGTGGGCAAAGAAAAGGCCGGTCGTGTACCCCTACACGACCGGCCATTGCTTTCTTAGTTACCCCAAAACTCCCGCTAGGCGGGAGAAGCGATAAATTGGATACCTGAACTGGTACGATGTTCCCGCGCTTCGTCAAATGATCCGCGGGCCTTTCAGAGAACAATCTTGATAAAGCTGGTCCCGTGCCAATTGTTTGCCGATTCCTGCCGTGATTTACTGCCTTGTAGAGAATGACTTAAAGATATCATCAGCCGTGCTCCGCGTCCGGGGACCTGATGCTAATACCTATTTGCAGGGGCAATTCACGCAGGATTTGCGCATGGCGGACGAGGCCGTGGCCTACGGCCTGTGGCTCGACCACAAGGGGCGGGTGCAGGCGGACAGCCATATCCGGCTGCAGGCGGACAACGATTACCTTGTGGTGAGCTTCTCCCTCCCCGCGGCGCAACTCCTGGCCCGCCTGCAGGCCTACCTCATCGCCGACGAGGTTGAGTTGGAGGACCAGACCGCCGACTGGACGGGAGTGCTGCTGTGGAGCGAGGGAGTCGCGAATCTGGCGGCTCCCGCCGGCAGCCTGGTGCTGCCGAGCCGGCGCGCCGGGTTGGACGGCGTGCAATGGCTCGTGCCCGCGGGGCGGAGCGGTGACGCCGCCGCGGAGCTGAAAAGAGTTTCCGCCCGGGAGTGTGACCGCTCCGCCGCGGAGCTCGCGCGTCTGCGCGCGGGTATGCCGTCCATCCCGGTGGACCTCGGTCCGCGCGACCTGCCCAACGAGGGCGGGCTCGACGATATCGCGATTTCCTACACCAAGGGCTGCTACCTCGGGCAGGAAGTGATGGCGCGGCTGAAGAATCTCGGCCAAGTGCGGCGGCGGCTGCACCTGGTGCAGGGCGCCGGGGCGCCGCCCGCGCCCGGCACGGCACTCTACCAGGGCGAGCGCAAGGTGGGAGAGACGCGCTCCGCCGCGGCGGACGGGGAGAACTTTCTCGCGCTGGTGATGGTGTCGATGGTGAACCTCGATGTGGCGGCCGGACTCAGTGTGGCGCCCGGCGGCGCGACCACCTTGAAAACTCTGCACCGTGTCTGACCTCGAAAAAGTCACGGAGCTTTGCATGCAGCTCGGCTCGCCGCCGCTGCAGGCGAAGACGATGGCGCGTCAGTTGTTGAAACGGGCCGACCAGATTTCGGCCGAGCGGAAGATTCCGCGCGAGGAGGCGATGGCCCAGCTCCTGCAGATCTTGGTGGAAGGCCGGCAGGGCAACGTCCCGCCCACCTTCAAACCGCCGGCTCCCCACCCGGAATAAGGTCCGCCCGCGCGAAAATCAGGTGAACACTGGCTTGATTGTAGTAGGAGTCCTGAAATTATTCAGACCGGCGGCTATGGGATATTTCAGTCATGACGCAGCAACAAAATCCATCCGCCACTAAATCTGGTCAATCCATGGTCGACTGACTTAAGTTGGCGATTCTCGGGATCTTCCCGATTATTGTATAATCGATCATCTCTAACTGGGCCGACTTCAAGGCGGGGCTGATGGATGGTTACAATGATTATGTGGTGCACAAAGACTGAGAATGCTTGACCGTCTTGGTGGACGATTAGTCAACACAGTCCATTTCCAGCTAGATGTACACAGCGTGCAGGGCATGGCGACGATGCGGCCTGAAATCAGGCGGAATACCAAATCTATATCGGGGCTGAATTTTAAGAATAATGCGGAGCGTGAATCCGACAGTTGTACCATCAACTGATGAATCCCGCGATCTGCTGCCTGCATCTTTGGCGGGAAACACGGTCGAAAGTCTATTTGCGGAACACGGTCCTGAGCGTGCATGGATTTACTGGCTCCTGCTGTTGTGGGTTTGCGGTGCATTGATTAGCCTGCCGTTGATAAAAGTAGACGTGTCAGTGCGCGCTCCCGGTATGGTTCGCCCGGCCACAGAACGGATTGATCTCAGAGCCGCCTTATCTGGTCAGATTGGTCAGGTGCTAGCTCGCGACAATGACCTGGTGAAGACAGGACAATCATTGCTCGTGTTTACTGCCCGGGATCTTGATGAACGCCTGGCTCGCAATTTGGCCTTGCGGTCAGAACACACCGCATTGGTTGCCGATCTGCTCCGACTGACCGCGAGAACCAGGGCGGACCGCATGGCCGCTGCTGCTGACTTTCTTACCGCTGTACCCCGCCAAGAGCTGGCTCAGCATCAGGCCCAACTTGATTCCTACCGGTTGGCTGAGACCAAGGCGCGCAACGAACTTGCCCGCTTCACGATCCTGGCCGCAAAGGGCATCGCCACTCAGCGGGAACTAGACAACGCACGCTACGAGGTAGAGCGCCTGCAAGCAGAGTCCAGGTTTCTGGTGGAACAAAACTTCTCCCGCTGGCAATCGCAGCTGCAGGAGGAGCAGACAACTCTGGCCAGCCTAACATCGGAAGGGCAGCGTTTGCATGAGGAATACACTCACTACACCCTTAAGGCACCGATCGACGGTGTGCTGGTGGGATTCTCTGGCTGGAGCCCGGGTAGTTTTGTCTCGGCCGGACAAGCGCTTGGTGTTGTTTCGCCCAATGACACCCTGCTGGCGGAGGCGCATGTTTCGTCCCGCGATGCCGGGTTACTACGAATCGGCCAGCCGGTCCGACTGCAGATCGACGCTTTTCCCTACACCCAATGGGGCACTCTCGACGACACAGTCGAGAGTATCGGCGGCGATTTGATGGGAGACAAAGCGGCGAACTCGACGACAAGTTCTGGATCTTTTTTTAAAGTCACAATCCGGCCTGCTTCTGACCACTTAATGTTGTCCAACGGTGCTAGAGGTGAACTTAAGAAGGGTCTGACATTGTCAGCTCACTTCCTCGTAGCGCGCCGGAGTATGTTCCAGCTTTTGTACGATGACGTCAGCGCATGGCTTAACCCTCAATACCAACGCGCAACAAGATGACGACGGCCAAGGACTTTCCGGCAATTACGCTGGATGCAACACAAACATGAAAACACAACTCATTGAATTGAATGATCGCGAGATGGTTGAAATTGCGGGTGGCTACAGCTTCATTGATTATGCAATGACCATGGCGCTCGATTGGGCGGTAGGAAACGTAATAGAAGCAGGGAAAGAAGGGTGGCTTGCTTATAGGGCTTGGGCCCAAGCAACGCCGGTAACAGAGGCAGAGCTTCGCCGAACTTTACCAGGGGCTATATAACCGGTTTCACGATCAATTGGTCGCTATGCCCAAAGTATGGCGACCTTTCATGCGGGGCACAATCATGGTCCTTCCGATTGGAATTAATTCTTCAATCAAATCGATTTGTTGTTTTTTAGCAGTCGTCTTACCTGTCGTATTTTTCCCGACCGTACTTGTGGCATTTGCGGTCAACGCACTGGTGGATCTGCCGCCAGCATACTCCGAGAACCAGTCAGTGCTTCGCAAATTGATGTTCGGTGTCCTTTTCGCTCCTTGGGCGGAAACCCTACTTTTGGGCTGGTTCATTCTTCAAATCAGAAAGATTACGACCAGCTATTCCGCGATTGCATTGATATCGGCTACCACTTGGTCGATTTTTCATTCAATGGCCGTGGTGTATTGGGGTTTCGTGGTTTTTTGGCCATTTCTTGTGTTTTCCCTCACCTTTCTCGCGTGGGAGAAAGTATCCAGTAAATGCGCCTTAATTGTGGTCACGCTTCTACACGCATCTCACAATTTATTGATTCTGCTATTATCAACAATTTGGCCCTAAACATAGCGGGTCAGATAGACTTAATAAAATTACTGAGCGAACAATGCGCAGCTATGCCCAGGGGCGCTAACAATAGCTGAGTCTATTGAACCGATGCTTATCTAATAGATAAATTCACTGCCCATTTCCGATATTCCGTCGGAATCACAACCAAAATATAACGATGAACACCATGTCTGATAACGAACTGATGGAAATCAACGGTGGCATGCCAATAGATCCACCAACAACACCACAACTAAACGAGAGCCTGATAAATTGGTTTGAACGATGGTATTGGGAGCTAACGCATTGAAGGAGGTGGTTTCTTTGTGCGGTTTGAACGCGACGGATAATGTAACCTAGAGGCCATTGCGCTGCGTTATCCGTCGCCACTGGCCACAGCATCGACCGCACCCCCTCAGGCATAACTGGTGATTATACTGGGCCAAAACGAGCTTAATGAAAAACTTTAAGCAGCGTGACATTTCCGACTGTGGTGTGGCCAGCCTTGCCTATGTTTGCGCATATTATCGACTAAAGCTGTCGATAGCAAAGCTGCGTCGGGAACTCGGCACCAACCGGATTGGCACGACAGCGGCCAGTCTTGTGCAAGCCGCCAATGGGCTAGGTTTCACCGCCAAGGGCGTGAAGGGCCCGGTGGAGACATTGCCCGCCGTGCCATTGCCGGCCATTGCCCACTGCCTGATCGACCAGCGACTCAGGCACTATGTGGTCTTAGTCGGGTGGACGCCCAAATACGCTCGTGTGATGGATCCGGCCGTGGGGTGGGTTGAGAAATGGACGCACGAAAAATTTCATGCTGTGTGGACGGGAGTGTTGATTTTGATCGCCCCGGGGGCGGACTTTCAGCCCGGCGATCACACGGTGTCGCCGTGGCGCCGGCTGTGGGGGTTGCTCCGGCCTCATTCAGGGGTGCTGGTGCAGGCCTTCGTCAGCGCCATCGTCACCACCATCCTTGGCTTGGGCATATCGGTATATGTGCAGAAAATCGTGGATAATGTCATACCAGATGGGAACCGGCAGTTGTTAAACCTGCTGGGCGTCGCCATGCTGGTGGTGCTACTGTTCAAGCTGGTGCTGGGGTGGTGCCAGTCCCTGCTGTCGCTGCGCACAGCTCAGAAAATCGACGCCACCCTCATCCTCGCCTACTATCGTCATCTTATGCGGCTCCCGCAGGCATTCTTTGATACCATGCGGGTGGGTGAGATCACTTCACGGGTGGCGGATGCGGTCAAGATCCGCATTTTTCTCAACGGTTCACTGCTCAACCTGCTGCTCAACCCACTGATTCTGGTTTTCTCCCTCTCGGCCATGTTCCTATGGTCGTGGAAACTGGCGTTGCTGTCGCTCGGGCTACTCCCGGCCAATGTTGCGATATACTGGGTGGTCAACCGGCTTAACCGGGAATACCAGCGGCGGCTCATGGAACGAGCGGCAGATTTTGACGCACAGCTTGTCGAATCCCTAAACGCACAGCCGGTGCTTCGCCGTTTTGGCCTGGAGGATCATTCAGGCTTGCGCACCGAAGACCGTCTCGTCCGCCTGCTCAAAACAAACTGGGAGGCAGCCTTGGGTGGCTTAGCCAGCAACACAGCCGCCACTCTCGTGACCCAAGCGTATATGATCGGCTTGCTCTGGCTAGGTGCCGGGCTGGTGCTTGATGCCGGACTCACCCCCGGACAGCTGATGTCTTGTTACACTCTGGCGGCCTACCTGACAGGCCCCATCACGGCGCTGATCGGGCTGAATGTCTCCATCCAGGAAACCCTTATCGCTACCGACCGCTTGTTTGAACTGATGGACTTGGAGTTGGAGAAAGACCAAGGAATGATCGAGTTCACCACCCGGCATGCTGGCGACATTCGGTTCGAGAAAGTGGGGTTTAAGCACGCCGGTCGCGCCACTACCCTTGGAGACATTACGCTCACACTACCCGCGGGCAAAATCACCGCGTTGGTTGGTGAGTCCGGTTGCGGCAAAAGCACCGTGTTGGCATTGCTTCAGCGGCTGTATCAGCCGGAAACGGGCAGCATTTTCATTGGAGATCACGAGGTCCATTATTACCGACTGGCAAGCTTGCGTCGCCACTTAGCCGTAGTGCCTCAACAAACCCAGCTACTTTCTGGTACGGTGCTAGAAAATCTTGCTGCTGGTGATTATCAACCAGACATGGCCCGCCTTCTCCGACTTTGCCGCGAGGTTGGCGTGTTGGATTTTATCGAGAGACTGCCTCAGGGCTTTTTCACCCATCTGAGTGAAAACGGGGCCAATCTCTCTGGTGGCCAGCGTCAGCGTCTGGCGCTTGTGCGAGCCCTCTACCATGATAGCCCGATATTGTTGCTGGATGAACCGACTTCGGCGTTGGATGTAAAAGCTGAAGAACAGTTGATGCGCTTGCTTAGTAAACTACGTGATAAAGGCAGAACCATAGTGATAGCGGCGCATACGTCGGCATTACTTTCCATAGCCGATGTTGAGGTGACCATGGCAGGCGGTAGCATTGTCTCAATTCGGCCAGGCGGGGGCACCGTTACACACGAAACAATTGATTCTCGGGATATTGAATGCGTGTCGCAGGCAGCGGTTGCTTAATTGCATTTGTAGCGAGAAATCAGTTACGAGATATTCGCTTAGAACAGTGGCTGAAGATCGCGGAAGTAGGCGTCCACTAGGTTGTGGGCCCAGAAGAAATACAGCAGCGCGGCGAGACCGAGCATCGGGCCGAACGGAATATGCACGCCCAAACCCAACTCGGCGGGCTGGCCCTCCGGCGTCTCGGCGGGCAGGGCCGTCTTCCCCGTGATCTTCTTCCAGCCATAGGCGAGGACGAACCACGCGCAGCCGAGCATGGCCCCGCCAAACATGGCGAACACCGCGCCCTTCCAGCCGACGAACGTGCCCAGGGCGCCGAGATACTTTACATCGCCAAAACCCATCGCCTCCTTCTTGAGCACCGCCTCGGCGAACAGCGCAATCCACAGCACCAGCGCCGAGCCGACGAACAGGCCCAGCACGGCGTCGAGCCCGGACCGCGTGCTCGCGATAACGAAGTAGTCGTGGAACTGCCCATGCAGCGCGGGCAGCAGGAGCGACAGCAAGAGCCCGGCCGCCGCTCCGCCGACCGTGAACACATCGGGTATGATCATGTGGTCGTGGTCGATGAAGTGTGCGCAGATTACGATCGAGCACAGCACGGCGCCGGCGAGCGCCTTGGTCGGCGGGAAAACCAGCCAGCACGCGACAAACAGCGCGGCGGTCAGCAACTCGATGGCGGGATAGCGAAAACTGAACGGCCGGCCGCAGCAGCGGGCCCGGCCCCGCAGCAGAAACCAGCTGAGCACGGGAATGTTGTCATACCAGGCAATCGGCTGGCCGCAGCCGCAATGCGAACGCGGGGTGACCACGGACTCCTCCTTGGGGATCCGGTAGATGCAGACATTGAGAAAACTGCCGACGCAGGCGCCGATGATTCCAACCACCGCGACAAAGAGCCACGGCAGTTCGGCCATCAGTTCGTGCAGTTGCGCGATCATGCGGCGGGTGGGTTGAGCGCGGCCAGGGCCGCCGCCTGCATCACGGCCACGGGTGCGGTGGCTCCGCTCCAGAGTTCCAGCGAGCGGGCGCCTTGGTGGACCAGCATGGCCAGGCCGTTGGCATGCGGCAGGCCGAGCTCGGCCGCTTGGCGGAGCAGGGCGGTCTGGGGCGGGCGGTAGATCATGTCGAGGACGCGGCCGGGCTTGGGGATTCGCTTGAGGTCAATCGGGGCCGGGTCGGTCACCGCGAGGCCGAGCGAAGTCGCGTTGATGACGATGGCGCCCGCTGGCAATCCGGCCGGCGGATTGGCCAAGTCGAAGCCATGGAGATCCGTGGACCCGGCGATTGGCTGCAGTTCCGTCAGCAACGTCGCGAGACTGGCGGCGGTGCGGTTGCCGATCCAGAGCGAGGCACAGCGGGCGCGCAGGCACTCGACGGCGGCGCCCCGCGCGGCCCCGCCGGCCCCGAGCAGAATGACCGATGAACCCGCGAGGGCCGCGCCGAGCTCCTGCTGGAGCGAGGTGGTAAGGCCGTAACCGTCGGTGTTGGCCCCGTGCCAGCCGTCCTCGAAGTAGGTCAGGGTGTTGGCCGCGCCGGCGGCGCGCACGAAGGGATCGCTCTTGGTGAGATGCTCCACCACGAGCGACTTGTGCGGCACGGTGAGGTTGAGGCCGCGGAAATTCAGGCGGTGAAAGGCAGCGAGGGCGGCGGGGAGGTCGCCGGGGGCGATGTCGAACTTGAAGTAGCGCCAGTCGCGGTAGCGCGGCTCGGTGCGCGCGAGCTCGGCGAGGGCGGCGTTGTGGATCACCGGGCTGAGCGAGTGGGCAATCGGGTGTCCCACCACGGCCAGCGCCACGCCGGGAAAGGTCCAGGCGGACAGGTCAGCGAGGGTGTGGATGGACTCGGCGACGGCGGTCATGGGGCGTCGGGGAGCGAAGCCCGTTTGGCCGCGGAGAACGAGCCTGATTTTATCGGGCCCGCCCGCGGGCTACGGCTGGATGCTCCGCTCGTAGGTGGACTCGAACTCGGCTACGAACTCGGCGAAGAGCCGGGCCCGCTCGTGGTCGTTGGCCACGGTGTAGTGGTTGACCAGATTGCGGCAGCAGCGGCAGAGCACCTCGCGGACGGGTGTCGGGGCGAGGTCGGCGAGGGTGGGATGGAGGCTCTGCTTGCGGACCATGGCCACGGCCTCGGTTGCGCTGATCAGCCGGCCGGCATTGAAGGGATCGATGTAGAAGGGCTCGCCCTCCGTGTAGCAGCCGACGAGGAAATGGCCCGGCAGGCCGACGGGCTCCAGCGGGAGGCCGATGCGGTCGGCCACGAGCAGGTAAACCAGGGACAACGAAAGCGGGATGCCCTTGCGGCGGATCAGCACCTGGTCAAGGAAGCTGTTGAGCGGGTCGGTGTAGTTCTCGGTGTTGCCGTGGAAACCGTTCTCATGAAACAGCACGCGGTTCATGATGCGGCACTTGTCGCGGGCGGCGACGGGCTCGGCGATAAGTTCGCGGCAGCGAGCGGCCATCCGGTCGAGCAGAGAGCAGCTGGCGCCGATGTCCAGGTCGGGGTGGACGGTGCGGCTGAGCAGCAGGGCGCCGGTCTCCAACTCGTAGTTCAGCGAACGGATAAACCCGCGGAACTCGGTCACCGGGTCGGAGAAATTCAGCTCCCGCAGATACTCGTTGGCGTGGTGGGCGAGCACGCGGTCGGGCTGGATCGAAACCGCCCGGAGAAACGTGATGCTTTCGGACCCGTGCTTGGTGAAGTGGGCCAGCAGCGCCGACCGGACGGTGGCCGAGGGATCGTCGAGGAGGCCCGCGAGGGCTTTCCTTTGCTCAACAGTGAAGGTGGGCGCTTCCACGCGGGTGAGCCCAAGCCCTTTGCCGGGGCGGCGCAACGGGGAAAGATTTTTCGGCAAAATTATTTTGCTGGCTTCCGGGCCGTGATCACCGCGGCCCGAAAAGCGCGGACCCGACCCGGACCTGCGTGCTGCCCTCGGCGATCGCGGCCTCGAGATCTCCGCTCATGCCCATCGAGAGCTCGCGCAGCGGTACGCCAAAGCGGGTGGCGAGGCTGTCGCGGATCGTCCGCAGGTTAGCAAACGTGCGGTGCGCCACGGCGGGGTCGTCGGACAACGGAGCGATGGTCATCAGTCCGTCCACCTGCAGGCCGGGCTGGGCCAGGGCGAACTCGAGCAGGCGCGGGGCCGCTTCCGGTTCGGCGCCGAACTTGGCCGGGTCGTGGCCGGCGTTGATCTGCAGGAGCACCGGCAGTTTTTTGCCCAGCTCAGTGGCGGCCCGGTTTAGGGCGGCGATCAGTTTCTCGCTGTCCACGCTTTGGATCCGGTCAAAATGGACGGCGGCCAGCCGGGCCTTGTTGGATTGGAGGTGGCCGATCAACTCCCAGCGGAGCACGGCGGTGGTCTGCGCGCGCTTGTCGACGGCCTCCTGCACGCGATTTTCCCCGACGGCGGGCAGGCCGTAGCGGGCGACATACTCGGCGGCGGCGGCCGGGTGCGTCTTGGTGACCGGCAGCAGCGACACCTCGGCGGGGTTGCGCCCCGCGCGCTGGCAGGCGGCGGCCATCTTTTGCCGCAACTCATCGGTTTGCTTATGGAAAGTGTCGTAGGTGACAAACATCTATGAGACGTGCTTTTGGGGTGGATTGCAGATAAGATATCTTTATGCTGCGTTATAAGGATACACGCTGCATGCAAATCGAGAACTTCAAAATCTTCGCTGACCTGGTGGAAACCAAGAGCTTTTCCAAGGCGGCGAAACTCAATGGGATCACGCAATCGGCGGTCAGCCAGCAGGCGCGCGCGATGGAGCGAACCTTCAAGACCCTGATGGTGGACCGCAGCCAGAAGCAGTTCAACCTCACCCGGGAAGGACAGCGCATCTACGAGGCGGCCAAGGAAATCCTGCACATCTACGAAAAGCTCGAAAGCGAGCTGCAGGAGATGAAAAAGGTCATCAGCGGGACCATCCGCATCTCCACCATCTACTCGATCGGGCTCCATGAGCTGCCGCCCTACGTGAAGCGCTTCCTGCAGGAATTCCCGTCCGTCAACGTCCGCATCGAATACCGGCGTTCCAACCTCGTCTACGAGGACATCCTTCACAATGCCGTCGATTTCGGTCTGGTCGCCTTTCCGCAGAAGCAGCGGCAGATCGAGTTGCTGCCCTTCCGCAACGACCGGTTGGTGCTCATCACCCACCCGAACCACCCGCTGGCCAAGGGCCAGGTGGTGGACCTCAAGTCTCTCGCCGGTCACCGGTTCATCGGCTTCGACCCCGACATTCCGACCCGCAAGGCCGTGGACACGATCTTCCGCGACAACAAGCTCGAGATCACGCCCGTGATGGAATTCGACAATATCGAGACGGTGAAGCGTGCCGTGGAGATCGACCATGGCATCGCCATCGTACCGCAGGCCACCGTCCAGCAGGAGCTCCGCCAGGGCACGCTTTGCGTGGTGCCGTTCAAGGGCAAGGAATTCACCCGGCCGCTCGCCATCCTCCACCGCAAGGGCCGCGTGCTCACGCCGGCGATGAAGAAATTCATCGAGACCCTCACCGCCGAGGGCGCCGCCGCCGACGCCCGGGAATGATCGGGTTGGGGAGAGCGGGAACAAAGCCTGCGTCCGCACCTCCCACCTGCCACGCACCATGAAAAAATTCCTCAGCCTCCTCCTCGGCGTGGCCGGTCTGGCCCTGCTGCCCGCCGCCGCGCCGGGCATTGTGACCCGCGACGCCGTCGTGGACCGGCCGGCCCCCGCACTCACGTTCAAGGGGCTCGACGGCAAGAAGGTCAGCCTCGCCTCGTTCAAGGGCAAGGTGGTGGTGGTCGATTTCTGGGCGACGTGGTGCGAACCCTGCCTCTCTGAGATCCCCGGCTACATCGAGCTGCAGAAGAAATACGGCGCCGAGGGTCTCGTGATCATCGGGGCTTCGCTGGACCGGAAGAAACCCGCGGACGTGCGGAAGTTCGCCGAGGAACAGGGCATGAACTACACCGTGGTGATGGGAGCGCTGGACAACATCGATGCCTTCGGCGGGCCGCAGGGCGAGGACATCATCCTGCCGACTACCTTCCTGATCAACCGCGCCGGCCGCGTCGTGCACGAGAAACAGGGGTTGATGGATCACGCCAAATACGAGGCGATCGTGAAACAGGCGCTGTGAGCCCGACTCAAGCCGATTAGATTTGTGCCGGGCCGATGCGCCCGGCTTGTTTTTGGCCGATGTCGTTCTCCCTGCCGCTACTCATCCCGCTGACCTGCGCCTTCCTCTACGTGGTGGCGGCGCTCATGCTCAAGCGGGCCAGCGCGCTGGGGGTGGGGGTGTGGCGGATCGGGTTTCTCGCCAACTGGGTGATGTTTCTCAGCTACCTGCCGTGGTGGCTGACCCAGCCCGGGACGAACGGCCATCCATGGATGGACTACTGGCAGCCGGCGCTCAGCGGGCTGCTCTTCCTCGGCGGCCAGATGTTCATTTTCCTCGCGCTACACCGTGGCGATGTATCGGTGACGACGCCCGTGATGGGCACGAAGGTGCTGATGGTGGCGCTGCTCAGCCAGCTGCTCCGGGCCGGCGACGTGCCGTGGCAGTGGTGGACCGGGGCCGTGCTCAGCACCGCCGCCGTGGCCTTGCTGCATTTTGGCGAACCGCACGGACAACGGTCGCTGGTGGGCCGGACCGTGGTGCTGGCCGGGCTGAGCGCCCTGTGCTTCAGCCTGAGCGATGTCCTCCTCCAGAAATGGGTGGTCGCCTGGGGCAGCGGCCACTACCTGCCGCCCATGCTGATGTTCACGGCCCTCTACACCTTTGCCTTCGTGCCGTTCTTCCGGGCACCGCTGTGGGCGCTGGACCGCCGGGCCTGGTCGTGGACCGCCGGCGGGGCGCTGCTGCTGGCCGTCAACAATGTCGGCATCGCACTTTGCATCGCGGTCTGGCGGACCGCCACCTCCGTGAACATTCTCTACAGCTTGCGCGGCCTGATCAGCGTGGTGCTGGTGTGGGCGATCGGGCACTGGTTCAGCAACGAGGAGCACCAGCTCACGCCGCGGGTGTTCCGCTTCCGTCTCGTCGGGGCCGCTTTGATGCTCGCGGCCATCGTGCTGGTGCTGGTCTAGCGACCCGGTCAGGGCGCCGGGTGTCCCGTCTGCTCCGTGACGTCCTTGTGGATGGCGGGACCGTTCTTCTGCTGCAGCTGGTCGGCGACTCCGGAGGAATTTACCGTGGCGATGGCGATGGCCGCCGCGGTGGGGACAACCCGACGGAGGGTGTTGATCTCGTGCTGCACGGAGGAGACGGAGAAGCGATGCACGGTATCGTGGTGGGCGTTCTGCGCGGCCTCGTCGTAGATGGACTGCGGCACGGGCTTCAGGCCCCAGATAAAGCCGGTCCACGAGAGGAGCTTCAAGCCGTAGTAGGTCGGATCGATCTCCCACCAATAAAAACCGTTGCGGGTCGCGGACTGGTAGCGGTGGTGGTTGTTGTGCCAGCCCTCGCCGAGCGTGATGAGCGCGAGAATGAAGCTGTTGCGCGAGTCATCGGTGGTGTTGAAGCGCCGGTTGCCCCACAGGTGGGTGAAGGAATTGATCGAGGCGGTGCCGTGAAAGAGGAAGGTGGTGCTGATGAAGAAGCCCCACACGAGCATCTGCGCGCCGCTGGTGCCGAGGCCGGGCGCCGCGGTCTCGAGCCAGGAACCAAGCAGGAAGAGGCCGGTGGCGAACAGGACCGGGACGACGATGTCGAAGCGGTTCAGCCAGACCAGCTCGGGATACTTGGCCAGGTCCTTGACCTTGGAGTAGTCGGTCGGGAAGTTGCGCTTGCTGGTGATCCAACCGATGTGCGACCACAGGAAGCCGTGGACATGGGGCGAGTGGGCGTCCTCGGGCTCGTCGGAATGCTGGTGGTGATGGCGGTGATGATAAGCCCACCAGAGCGCCCCGCGCTGCACCGTGGTGCCCGTCCAGAGGGCGAGCAGAAACTGGCCGAAGCGGGAGGTGCTGTAGGTCTTGTGCGAGAAATATCGGTGAAATATGCCGGTGACGGCAAACATGCGCACAAAGTAGAGCGCGACCGCGGTCCAGACGGCGAACCAGCTCCAGCCCACCCAGATGACACCGAGGCAGCCCAGATGCAGGAAGATGAAGGGGATGCAACGGACGAGGTTTACCCCGTCGGGTTGGGCTCGGATGGCCTCAGGCGACTCGGCCGAATAGTCGGAGTCGATCCACTGGACGAGTGAGCTGAGTAGGCGTGGCATGGGTATGGTCGGGGATTTGAAGGCGAAACGACGAGGGCAGAGGGAAACGCCCCGTCTGTCCACGGCAACTACCATTCAAGTCATCAATAACCCACCACAGCAGGACAAGTGCCCGCTTCGGCTGAAATATTCAGGCCGCGAGGCGCTCGGACTCTTCCCGCTTGTCGCTGCAACGCTTGGGCTTGGGCAGATTGGTCGGCTCCGGGGCCACGTCGACAGACGGGCCAGCAGGCTCGGCCTCGGTGGCGATGAGGAGCGAAAGGAGAGTGATAATGGTGAGAGCGGTTAGCATGGCTTGGTGTTTCCGGCGAAAGGTCAGAGCGCCGAGTGGTGTTTTTGTTCCTGTTTCCTTCCAAACCCCGGCGAACCGGGGGAAGTTACAGAAATCTTGGCCGCGTGGTCAGCGCAGCCATCGCCCGCAAAGAGAACTAGAATTCGCGCCTTTACAAGTCGGGCGTAAAAATAAATGGCCCTAGCATCCTGCCGCGCCCGCAGGATAAGAGATTCTATCACATTTTTAGCGAATCAACGCCCGGACGGCAAAGGCGGTGAAATTGCGCAGCGCTCCCTCATGGTCGTCGTTGCGACAGATGCCGTTGGTGAGGGTTTTCATGTCATGCAGGGTCGCCATCGCATGATGCATCGCCCCGATAACCAGACTAAGCCGCCAGAGGAAATCCGGTGGCGACAGAGCGGGCACATGGCGGCGAATGGCCTGGCCGAAACGCGTCATGACGGGTTGAAGCTCGGTCGTCACAATTTCCACGGTGAAGGGCAGGGGCTCCGTGATGATCCGGCCGAGCAGGCGGATACTCGCCGCATTGTAGGCCGAGGGGTTGTTCCCGGGCTGAAACAGGGGGCGGGCCATGATGCCGATGATTTCTTCCAGTGGAATGATCGCACCGCCGGCCTGGGCTTCAGCCTGACTCAACTCATCGAGCCTGACCTTGTTTACCTCCCGCAGACGATAAATGAGAATATCCCGACAGAGGGAGCGCTTGTCGCTGTAGTGATAATTGACCGCGGCCAGATTCACGCCTGCCTTGGCCGTGATCTGGCGGAGGGATATCCCGTTGAAGCCGTGCTGTGCAAACAACGATTCAGCAGCGAGTAATATCCGACTTCCCGTCTCGCCGAAATCATCTATCAACATATGTTTCATTTGTTTCAAACAAACGTATAAGACAAGGCCAAAGCGCCTTTGCCAGACCTCGCATGGGGAGCTTTTACTTTGACCGGATGAATCCGCCCGGCACGGTGAACTTTGTGGACGAATTGACCTCCCCACCCGAAACCCCGCCGGCCTTGGAGCCAGGGCTGGTGTTTGCCAAGTTTGAGTCTGAACTACAGGTGCGGCCGGATGACATCGACATGTACCAGCATGTCCACAGCAGCCGCTACATGGATTACGTGCTCGCGGCCCGGTTCGACCAGATGGAGCGCTGCTATGGCATGCCGATGGCCGAATTCCAAAAACTCGGCTATGGCTGGGTCATTGCCTCGACGCAGATGAATTTCCGCCGACCCCTGATGCTCGGGGACAAAATGACGGTGCGGTGCTGGATCGAGAAATTCACCCTCATCGGGCTGCGGTTGCAGTTCGAGATCGACCGGCGGCCAGACGGCAAACGCGCCTGCGATGGCTGGTTTGAGTACGTGATGGTGTCGGTGGAGACGGGCCGTCCCGTGCGGATTCCCGACTCCATCCGGCAGAAATATTCGATTTAACCGCGATCGCCACGGGTCGCCAAGCTGCTGCCAAGGTGCAGCTTGCCCGAGTGGCCGCAAGAATCTCCTTGCCACGCCGCCATTCCTCAGCGTCCTTAGCGGCCTCGTTAGAGATAGCGTTTAGATGACAGGATCTGGTGAGTCGTTGGCTGAGCGTTTGGCTTAAGTGATGATTTCGAAACCCGCTTTGGGAACGGACTGGCAGATGGCGAAGGATCTACGAAATATCACATGAGCAACTCCAAACTATACGTTGGAAACCTATCGTTCAAGACCACGGAAGACGAACTCCGCGCCCATTTCGGCCAGTTCGGTTCCGTTACCGACACCTATGTCGCCATGGACAAGATGACTGGCCGCCCCCGTGGCTTCGCCTTCATCACCATGGGCACCCCCGAGGAGGCCAAAATGGCCATCGAGAAGACCAATGGCGTTGATTTCGGCGGCCGCGCGCTGCAGGTCAATGAGGCCCGTCCCAAGGAAGACCGTCCTTCCGGCGGCTTCGGCGGCGGCGGTCGTGGCGGCTTCGGCGGCGAACGCCGTGGCGGCTTCGGCGGCGGTGGCGGCGGCCGCGGTGGTTACGGCGGCGGTGGCGGCGGTCGCGACCGTTACTAATCGTTCGTTCGCACCCGCGAACCCTTAATTTCAAGGCGGAGCCTCGCGGCTCCGCCTTTTTCTTTTCCGTTTCCAACCGGGAGCAGGCCCGCCATCAACGCGCAATGGTTCCCACCCCGGCAAAAGTACAGCGGCATCTCGCCAACCTGCAGGCCTGCACCCTCTGTCCCCGCATGCACCGACCGGTCGTCGTGGGCCGCCCGGTGGCGTCGCGCATCCTGCTCGTCGGCCAAGCCCCGGGGGACAAGGAGCCGAAACTGGGGCGGCCGTTTGCCTGGACCGCCGGCAAGACGCTCTTCAAATGGTTCCACGAGGCGCTGGATTGGACCGAGGACGAGACGCGCGAATGCATCTACTTCGCCGCCGTGTGCCGCTGTTTCCCCGGAAAAAAGCCGACCGGGGGCGACCGCGTGCCGGAGGAGGATGAGATCGCCAACTGTTCGCGCTGGCTTGCGGCCGAGATGGCGCTGCTTCAACCCACACTCGTGCTCCCGGTCGGCAAACTGGCCATCACCCAGTTTTTGCCGGCCGCGCCGCTGAACGACCTGATTGGCCGGACCCTGCGCATCGACTATCGCGGCCACCTGACGGATTGCATTCCGTTGCCGCATCCATCGGGGGCATCGCCCTGGCACCGCATGGAGCCGGGCAAAACCTTGCTGCGCCAGGCCCTCGCCCTGGTGGCCAAGCATCCGGCGGTGCGGGCGGAACGGACTTGATCCGATGGAGTCCTCCAACCTTGGGAATTAAAAGTTGCGCCACCCTGCCGCGTTCGCTCATTTCGCGCCCTGTATGACCGCCATCCGCCGGCTTGCCGCCGTTACCTTCCTTGCCCTGGGATTTCTCAGCGCCCCTGCCCTCGAGAAGGTGGCGCGCAATCCCTACGTCGGGGCCATCGTCATCGACGATGCCTCGGGCCGTGTGCTGTTCGAAGACAATGCCGATGCCCGCGGCTACCCGGCCAGTGTCACCAAGCTCATGACCTTTTTGGTCATCATGGACCGGGTGCACGGCGGACAGCTCACGCTGGAGACTCCCATCACGGTCAGCGCCGAGGCGTCCCGCACCGGGGGCTCGCAGGTTTACCTGAAGCAGGGCGAGGTGTTCACGGTCGATGAGCTGCTCTACGCGTTGATGATCCAGTCGGCCAACGACGCTGCCGTGGCGTTGGCGGTGCACGTCGCGGGCTCCAAGGAGGCTTTCGTCGAACTCATGAACGCCAAGGCGCGCCAACTGGGCCTGGCCCGCACCACCTTTCATTCCCCCCACGGCCTGCCGCCCGGCAAGGGCCAGGAAGTGGATGTCACCACCGCCCGCGACCTGGCGGTGCTATCTCGCGAACTCATCGACCATGGGGACATCCTTCGCTACAGTTCAGTCAAGGTGCGCACCCTGCGCGCCCAGTCCGCCTCGCCATTCGAGATGCGCAATCACAACCACCTGCTCGGCAAACTCGCCGGCTGTGACGGGCTCAAGACCGGATATTTTTCCGCCGCCGGCTATTCGCTGGCGGCCACGGTGGAGCGCAACGGACGCCGCATTATTGCAGTGGTGCTGGGCAGCGAGGCCTCCAAGACCCGGGATTTCAAGGTCATGGAGCTGGTGGAAAAAGGATTTGCGGCCACTGCGGGAACCATCCCGGTGGACAAGTTGACTGTGGCGCCGGCGAAGCCAGCCGCGGCCGGAGCGAAATCCGCCACACCCGCAGCTAAGCCGGCCGCCCCGGCCGAGATTCCGACCGTCAAGACCGACAAATCGATCCAACAAGACTCGACGGCCAAGGCACCTCCGATTACATTCCGTGTCATCCCCCCGGAGAAAAAGCCGTGAACTCCAAAATCATCCCCTCCCTCCTTTCCCTGTTCTTGATCGGTCTCGGCGCGCTGGGCGTGCCGGCGATGGCCCGCGAAAAACTGCCCATGGAGGACCTTGAGATTGTCGAAAAGCGCTGGCCCGACGCCAAGAAAACCTTCACGGGCTTGCGTTACATCATCATGGAGCCCGGTGACGCCAAGGGGCCCAGCCCCGTGTCAGGCTCGATGGTGAGCGTCGCCTACAAGGGCATGCTGCTGAACGGAACGGTGTTTGATGAGCAGACGGAGAAGACCCCTCTGAAGGTCCGGCTGGATCGGGGCGGCCTGATCGATGGCTGGGAGGAAGCGCTGCAAAAGATGCACAAGGGGGAGAAGTGGCTGCTCATCGTGCCCCCGGAGATGGCTTACGGCGCCACCGGCCGGCCCCCGACCATCAAGCGCTATGCCACCTTGGTGTTCGAGATGACACTGCTGGATTTTGGCCCGCACGTGAAGTGAGCGGCCCGGCCCGGACCCTCAACCCACCCGGGCTGGTTTCAGCAGGTAGCGACGCTGGGCCCAAAAGGTGTCTGCCGTGTAGATGATCAAGCCCGACCAGATGAGACCGAAAGCCTGGAAGCGGACCGCATCGAATGCCTCGTGATAAACGAAGAGTCCGATCAGGAACTGCACCGAGGGCGCGATATACTGCAACAGGCCGAGGGAGGTCAGGCGCATGCGTTGGGCGCCGTAGGCGAACATCAGCAACGGCACGGCCGTCACCACGCCGGCGCTGAGCACGAAGGCCTGGGTGCGGAGGTCGGCATGGCCGAGGGCGCCACCGCCGCGGTAGTGCCACCACAGCAACAGGCCTGCCGCGACCGGGAAGAGAATCAGGGTCTCGGCGGTGAGGCCGGCGATCGAGCCTTGGGCGGATTTCTTCTTCATGAGCCCGTAGGCCGTCCAGGTGACGGCGATCGACAACGCGATCCACGGTACATGACCGACCCGCACCAGCAGGAGCGCGACCCCGGCCGCCGCGAAACCGATCGCGAGCCATTGCAGTCGTCGCAGTTTCTCGTGCAGGAAGAGCGAGCCCAGGGAGACATTCATGAGGGGAACCAGAAAATAGCCCAGGCTGGTCTCGATGATGAAGCCCTCGTTCACCGCCCACACATAAACCGTCCAGTTGACCGTGAGCAGCAGGCTGCTCAGGAGCGTCAGACCGGTGGCCCGGGCGCCCGCGAAGGCGGGTCGCAGCGACGGGAAATTCCCCTGCCAGGCCAGCACGCCAAAGAGAAAAACCAGCGACCAGACGATGCGATGGGCGATGAGCTCAAAGGCTGAAACCCCCTGCATTTGCTTCCAATAGATCGGAACCACCCCCCAGAACAAAAACCCTCCCGCCGCGGCGAGTGGGCCCTGGAGGGAGGGAGGCGAAGGATGGGCGGAGGCAGACAAGCTGCGAACACTGATGCCGCGTCCAGACGGCGTCAAATCCCCGGCCGGTCAATCCCGGCCATATCGACCCGATACAGCGCGCCTACTTGGCGGCGGGCGCGGGGATTTTGCTCGAGAGCCAGGAGAAGAAGCGCCACTTGCCACCCTCCAGGCGCCAGACCGCCATGACATTGAGGTCGTTCTTGTTTTGCACGGTGCCGTTGCCGGCGGTGATGAGCGCATGGGCGGTCATGACGACGATATCGGGCGTCGCGACCTGGAAATCTCGCTGCAGATATTCATACCCGGAATAGACCGTGCGGCGGGTCACGACGGAATCCACGTAGGACTTCTTGTTGTCCAGCTTGCCGTTGGAATGCGTGTAGTGCAGTTGGTCGGAATACACGGCGTCCATCCGCGCGGGATCGGCGGCAAGGGTGGCGGCGACGCGTTCGTCATCGGCCGCCCGAACGGCGGCGATCACCGCTGTGTCATCGGCGCGCACACCAAGCGCGGCGGCGAGGGAAAGCAGAAGCAGGCAGAAGCGGGGCAGGGTGGAGGATTTCATTTTTTGGGGGAGGGAAGGAATCAGCTGCGGTGCACCGGATGCGGCCGGCCCGCATCGTTGATGGCGACATAGGTGAAGGTGCCGTGGGTCACGCGGACATGCTCGCCGCCCTTGGCCCGCTGCGCCCAGGCCTCGACCTCGATGCGGATGGAGGTGTGGCCGACCTTCACGAGGGTCGCGTGGCAGCTCACGATGTCGCCGACATAGACCGGGGTGATGAAGGTCATGGCGTCGATGGCGACGGTCGTGACGCGGGACCGGGCGAGATTGCGCGCATAGATCGCCCCGCCGAGGTCCATCTGGGAAAGCAGCCAGCCGCCGAAGATATCGCCGTTGGCGTTGGTGTCGGCCGGCATCGCGATGGTGCGGATGACCAGTTCGCCTTGGGGTTGGCTCGGCACGGGGGAGTCGCTCATGGCCGGCAGCTAAGCGACCTGTGCGCCCGAGGCAAGGCCGCGCAGACTTTGGCGTTGTTTTCGGGTAAGATCGGCCGGATATTCGTCGCCTCATGCCCGCCCCCGCCCAGAACGTCTTCCGGCGTTTGTTTGATGAAGTCGGTCCGGTTGACCATGTCGGCATCGAGGAACGGGTCGCCAAATACACGACCCGCAGCATCAAGAAGGGGGCCAAGCTCTGGGGCTTGAAAACGGCGGTCTCGATGGTCGACCTCACCACCCTCGAGGGCAAGGACACGCCCGGCAAGGTGGCTTCCCTTTGTCAGAAGGCCCTGCGGCCGCATGACGATCCGGCGGTCCCGCAGGTCGCCGCGGTCTGCGTCTATCCCGCGATGGTGCGGCATGCCCGCCGGGCTCTGGGCGAGGACACGGCCGTCCGCATCGCCTCGGTGGCCACGGCGTTCCCCTCCGGCCAAGCCCCGCTCCGCACGCGCCTCGCGGAGGTGAAGGCGGCGGTGGCCGACGGGGCCGACGATATCGACATGGTGATCAACCGCGGGGCGTTTCTGGCGGGCGAATTCGACGAGGTGCAGGATGAGATTTCCGCCGTGCTCGCGGCGTGCGGCGACGCGACCCTCAAGGTCATCCTCGAGGTCAGCGAGCTCGAGACCTACGACAACATCCGGGCGGCCTCCTTCCTGGCCATGCGGGTGCTGCGGCCGGGCGATTTCATCAAGACGAGCACGGGCAAGACCTCACTCAACGCCACCCTCGGCAACAACCAGGTGATGCTCGAGGCCATCCGCGATTTCTACCTCGCCACGGGCACGCCCATCGCGATGAAGCCCGCTGGGGGCATCCGCACCGCCAAGCAGGCGCTGCAGTTCCTCATCGCCGTCAAGGAGACGCTCGGTGACGAGTGGCTCAACAACACCCGCTACCGCTTCGGCGCCTCCGCGTTGCTCAACGACCTGCTCCGGCAGATCGAGAAGGAGCGCACCGGCGCCTACCAGGCTCCATATTACTTCAGCGAGGCCACCGAGAGCTACTAACCACCGCCATGTCCACCCTCACCCAAAAGAAACGCCCGCCGGGCCGCGTCACCCCCGACCTGATCTTCGGCGACCTCTGGGAATTCGATTCCGCCCCGGAGACGGCCGACCCGAAGCTGCAGACGCGTTACGATCTCTTCATCGGCGGCAAATTTGTCGCGCCGGTCTCCGGCAAGTATTTCGACTCCATCAACCCGGCCAACGAAACCAAGCTCGCCGAGATCGCCCACGCCAACGCCGCCGATGTGGACGCCGCCTACGCTGCGGCGAAGAAGGCCTTCGACACGACCTGGGGCAAAATGCCCGGCCGGGAGCGCGCCAAATACCTCTACCGCCTCGCCCGCCTGCTGCAGGACCGGGCCCGCGAATTCGCGGTGGCCGAGACCCTCGACGGCGGCAAGCCCATCAAGGAGTCGCGCGACTTCGACGTGCCGATGGCCGCCGCGCACTTCTTCTACCACGCCGGCTGGGCCGACAAGCTCGACTACGTGGCGCCCGGCCGGAAGGTCGCGCCGCTCGGCGTCGTGGGCCAGGTCATCCCGTGGAATTTCCCGTTGCTGATGCTCGCCTGGAAGATCGCGCCCGCCCTGGCGATGGGCAACACCGTCGTGCTCAAGCCCGCCGAGACGACCAGCGTGACCGCGCTGAAATTCGCCCAGCTGATCCAGGACGCGGGCCTGCCCGCCGGCGTGGTGAACATCGTCACCGGTTTCGGCGACACCGGCGCGGCGGTGATGGGCCATCCCACGGCCGCGAAGGTGGCGTTCACCGGCTCGACCAAGGTGGGCAAGATCATCATGCGCTCGCTGGCCGGCACCGACAAGAAGATGACCATGGAACTCGGTGGCAAGGCGGCCAACATCGTGTTTGACGACGCGCCGATCGACCAGGCCGTCGAAGGTATCATCAACGGCATCTTCTTCAACCAGGGGCATGTCTGCTGCGCCGGCTCGCGCCTGCTGGTGCACGAGCCCGTCGCGGAGCGGTTCCTGGCGAAGCTCAAGACGCGCATCCGGACGCTGCGGGTCGGCGATCCGCTCGACAAGAACACCGACATCGGCGCCATCAACTCAAAGGAGCAGCTCGCCACCATCACGCGGCTCGTCGGCGTGGGGGTGAAGGAGGGCGCGAAGATGTATCAGCCCGACTGCAAGCTGCCGGCCAAGGGATATTATTTCCGTCCCACGGTCTTCTCCGGGGTCAGCATGAGCCATCGCATCGCCCGCGAGGAGATCTTCGGACCCGTGCTCAGCGTGCTGACGTTCCGGACGCTGGACGAGGCCGTCGAGAAGGCCAACAACACCGCCTACGGCCTCAGCGCCGGCGTGTGGACGGACAAGGGCTCGCGCATCCTGAAGATGTCCACCGAGCTCAAGGCCGGCGTCGTCTGGGCCAACACGTACAACAAGTTCGACCCCACCTCGCCCTTCGGCGGCTACAAGGAGAGCGGCTTCGGCCGCGAGGGCGGCCGGCAGGGCCTGCTCGATTACTGCCAACTCGCCTGATCCCCCTTCATGGACGACAGACAACTCCTCACCGCGCCGGTCAAGACGGAGAAGATGCCCCCGGGCATCCCCTACATCATCGGCAACGAGGCCGCCGAACGGTTCAGCTTCTACGGGATGCGCGCCATCCTCGTCGTGTTCATGACCCAGTACCTGCGCGATGCGAACGGCGAGCTGGCGGTGATGACCGAGAGCAAGGCCAACGAGTGGTATCACCTTTTCCTCTCGCTGAATTATTTCCTCCCGGTCTTCGGCGCGCTGCTGGCCGACGCCTTCTGGGGCAAGTACCGGACGATCTTCTGGCTGTCCCTCGTGTACAGCGCCGGCAGCCTGACGCTGGCGTTCGACCACACCCGGGTCGGCCTGACCATCGGCCTGACACTGATCGCCATCGGCTCGGGCGGCATCAAGCCCTGCGTGTCGGCCAATGTCGGCGACCAGTTCGGCTCATCCAACCAGCACATGCTCTCGAAGGCCTTCAGCTGGTTCTATTTTTCGATCAACGCCGGCTCGATGATCTCGATTCCCCTCACCCCGGTGCTGCTCAAGTTCGCCGGACCCGGCTGGGCCTTTGGCGTGCCGGGCGTCCTGATGGCCGTGGCCACGGTGATATTCTGGGCGGGACGCTACAAGTTCGTCCACATCCCGCCCGCCGGCCGGTCGTTTGTCCGCGAAAACCTCAATCGCGAGGGCTTGGCCATCATCGGCCGGATCGCCGGCATCTACGTGTTCGTGGCCATCTTCTGGTCGCTGTGGGACCAGAGCGGCGGCGAGTGGGTGCTACAGGCCGAGAAGATGGATCGCTCGGTGCAGCTGTTCGGCTACAGCATCGAGATCCTGTCCTCCCAGATCCAGACGCTGAACAGCATCTTCATCCTCGTGGGCATAGTGTTCTGCCCCTACGTCCTGTATCCCTTCATCAGCCGCATCTACCCGCTCAACGAGCTGCGCAAGATGGGCATCGGCCTGGTGGTGACGGCCGCCTCGTTCTTGGTCAGCGCCTGGATCGAGTCGCGCATCACCGCCGGGTTCAAGCCGAGCATCGGCTGGCAGGTGCCCGCCTACATCCTGCTCTCGCTCGGCGAGGTGATGGTGTCGGTCACGGCGCTGGAGTTCGCCTACACGCAGGCGCCGAAGCGCATGAAGTCCATCATCATGGTGCTCTACCTCTGGGCCATCTCCGCCGGCAACCTGTTCACCGCGCTGGTGCACAAGTTCATCGCGAACGAGGACGGCACCTCCAAGCTGCCCGGGGCGACGTTCTACCTCTTCTTCGCCGCCCTCTGCTTTGTCACGGCGATCGTCTACACCTTCGTCGCCCGCGTTTATAAGGCAAAAACCTACCTGCAGGACGAGACCCCCGCGGCCGCCTCCTGACCCGTTTTCCCATGGCCACCCGGATACCCATCACCAAGACCCCCAAGGTTTACGTCGGCGGCGCCTTCATCCGCTCCGAGAGCGCACGCACCTTTCCCCTGAAGGACGCGGCGGGCAATTTCTTCGCCAACATCCCGCAGTGCACCCGCAAGGACCTGCGCAACGCCATCGAGGCCGCCGCCAAGGCCGGCCCCGGCTGGGCCCGGCGTACGCCCTACAACCGCGGCCAGATCATCTACCGCCTCGGGGAGATGCTGGAGGCGCGCCGGGCCGACATGGCCGACGCCCTCGCCATCGGGGGCGCCAGCAAGTCCGCCGCCGCCAGGGAAATCACAGCCACCGTGGACCGCCTGATCTACTACGCCGGCTGGGCGGACAAGTACGAGCAGGTGCTCGGCAACGTGAACCCGGTCGCCTCGCCACACTTCAACTTCACCGTCACCGAGCCGATGGGCATCGTCGGCCTGCTGGCCCCCGACGAGGCGCCGCTACTCGCGCTTGTCTCCCTGCTCGCGCCCGCCATCACCAGCGGCAACACGGTCGTAGCGCTGGCGTCGTCCACGCAGCCCTATCCCGCCATCGTGCTGGGCGAGATGCTGGCAACGAGCGACCTGCCCGGCGGAGTGGTCAACCTGCTCACCGGCTTCCGCAAGGAGATCGTCCCCACCATGGCCACCCACACGCACCTGCGTGCCATCGGCGGCGTGGCCAGTGCCGACGAGCGCAAGGCCCTCAAGCTCGGCGCCGCCGACAGCGTCAAGCGGGTGAAGCTGCACAAGACGGAGGAGCCGGTGGACTGGTATGCCGCCCAGGCGCAGAGTCTCTACGAGGTGCGCGACTTCCTCGAATACAAGACCACCTGGCACCCGATCGGGGCTTGAGCATGATCCCGGGACCCGAAGCCGCGCGACTGAAAGCGCAACTGCTGGTCTTTTGGATCATGTGGGGATCCATCCTGACCGGGTTGGTGTTGCTCTATGCGTTTCTCGGGCAGGGACCGGTGAAGCCGGCCGTGGCGGCGGACCTCCCCGTGAATCTGGCCGGCCTCGTACCGTTATTCGTGAGCATAATCATCCGCTCGCTGCTGCTGCCGCGCAGCTCGAATATCGGCCGCGTGCTCCCGTTCTATATCGTCGGTCTCGCCCTGGCCGAGACATGCGGCCTGTTGGGCATCTTCGTTGGCGGACCTTACCGGGAGAGTCTGTTCGTTCTCGGCGTGCTGGGCGTCACGTCATACGTGCCGATCTTCATCAAGCGGCTGCTCGAACCCAAGGGATCGGGCTTCATCCCGAACAACTGAGCTAGCCGCTGAGTCTGCCCGTCTCGGCGAGACGCTCGAGGAAGATCCAAGAGCGCTTGGCGCGGACCTCCAGGCTCCTGGCCTGCTCGATGTACCGCACCACCTGCCGGCGGGTCGCCACACTGTGTCCGAGCCAGCGTTCCCGCAGGTGGGGCCGGGCCTGGAAGGCCTTGCGCATCTCCTCGGGCAGATCGGGTTCGCGGGAGGCGGTGTCGGGTTCCAGCGTGAAGGTGATCGTGTCCCCGGACTCGACGCCGGCGGCGCGCAGCAGCTCGACCTTGATCGCCAGCTTGTAGTGGCCGCGCTTGCCCGGCAGGAGCGTGACGCGGTCGAGGTCGTCATTGAAGCGCAGCAGGGCGTTGAGACCGTGGCCGCCGCCCTTGATCTCGGCCGGGGGCAGCGCGAGCGGGGCAACGGCCTGCTTGGGCAGGTCAACCCAGCGGACCATGGCGACGCGATAGAGCTTCGCGCGAAAGCTACGCATGGTCGCGCCGGCGCAGGAAGCGCGAGATCTCGCGCGCCGTGGGCATGGACTCGGCGGTGCCGTGTTGGGTGACGGCGAGCGCGGCCACGGCGTTGGCGAAATGCGCGGCCTCGAAGACGTTCTTCTTGAACTTCACCAGTCCCGCGGCAAAGCCGCCGACGAAGGCGTCGCCCGCGCCGGTGGTGTCCACGGCATCCACCTCGTGCGCCTGCACGCGGGCATAGACATCGGGTTGGGAGATGAAGCAGCCGCGCGAGCCCAGGGTGACGATGACGATGGGCACGTTGAAGGTGCGGCAGAGGGTGTGCAGGCGGTCGGGGGCGAGCCGGTGCAGGGCCTCGACGGTGAAGGTCTTCAGGCCACTGCGGGGCGAGCGGTTCACCAGCGCGACAAACTCCGACTCATTGGGGACCAGCACCTCAACATGGCGCAGGATGCCCAGGTCCACCTTGGCGTGCATGGGCGCGGGGTTGAAGACCGTGACCGCCCCGTTGCGCCGGGCATGGCGGAGGACGTGCGCCGTGGTCTTCATGTCACACTCGGCCTGACAGACGACGACATCGGCGCTCGTGAGGGGCTCCAGCGGGACATCGCGGATGTGCAGAGCGAGATTGGCCCCGAAGGCGACCATGATCTGGTTCTGCCCGGCGGCGTTGACCGCGACGGCGGCGGCCCCGGTGGGCTCCTTCTTCTTGACCACGAAGGCCGCGCGCACCCCGGATTGCCGGGCGAATTCTTTGGCGTGTGAGCCGGCCGAGTCGTGGCCGATGGCGCCGATGAAAAGAGTGGGGGCGCCGGCGCGCGTGGCGGCGACGGCCTGGTTGAATCCCTTGCCCCCCGCGCCCGGGCGCAGGTCGGCCAGGACGCTTTCACCCGGCCGGGGAAACTCCCGCACGAAGAAGGACAGGTCCTGGACATAGCTTCCGACGATGACGACGTGTGCTCTCATGCTCTCAATCAGGTAAGCGGGGGAGTGCAGCGTGCGCGGCGGTCCGCGGCGGGTAAAGGGGTTTTTCACCGCGATGGAGAATATTAACCGGCCCCTGCGCCGTCACCCCGCCGCCTGACCCCTGCGCTAACCGCTTGTCCAAACCGCCGTGTGTGTTGTGGGGGCGCGGCGCACCTTGGCGGCATGGCTGTTGTCACCACCCATCCCTCACCGTTGAGCCGCCCGGACGGTCTTGCCGTCAGGCCCGCGATCGTGGTTCGCTCCGAGGCGATGAGCGCTGACACCGAAGCCAAGCTGCTGCGGGCGAAAAACCGCCTCTATGTGCTCTGCCAGCTGGTCGGCTGGGGCGGGCTGACCGGAATCAACCTCTTTTACCTGAGAGTCTCCAAGGACGCGGCGGCCGCCTCGGGCCGCGACCCGCTGCTGGACAATGCCGTGTTTGTCATGGTCATGCTGCAGGGTCTGCTGCTGTCCCATTACCTGCGGTCCCTGATCCGGCGCTGGGGCTGGAAACAGCTGGGTTGGGCGGCGCTCCTGCCCCGGGTGGTGGGGATGTCCATCCTCGCCTCAGTGCTCTGGTCGGCGGTGAGTTTTGGCTACATGTATCTGGTGCTCCAGTATCCCTGGACTTCGAAACTCAGCCCGGTGCCCGCTCTCCTCGTGACGACCGTCAACGGGGCGCTCGTCCTGGGCGGCTGGTTCTGCGTCTATTTCGTCTATCACACCTTTGAGCGGCTGCGGCACATGCAGGTGGAACAGCTCCGCCTGGCTGCCAGCGTCAAGGAAGCCGAGTTGCGGGCGCTGAAGTCCCAGGTCAACCCGCACTTTCTCTTCAACTCGCTCAACAGCCTGCGCGCCCTGATCGACGAGGATGCGCCCAAGGCCCGCGAGTCCGTCACCCGTCTCGCCAACATGCTCCGGTATTCGCTGCAGTCGGGCCAACAGGAGACCGTGCCGCTGGAGGAGGAGATTCGCATCGTGGAGGACTACCTCGCGCTCGAGTTGATCCGCCACGAGGACCGCCTCAGGGTCCGCTGGACCGTGTCCGATGATGCCCGGGCCCGGCCCGTGCCGCCCATGCTGCTCCAAACCCTGGTCGAGAACGCCGTCAAGTACGGCATATCCACCCGGCGCGAAGGCGGCGAGGTGATCATCACCGCGCGAGTCGAGGAAGACAATCTTCACATCGGCGTCACCAACCCCGGCGAGATGGCCACCCCGGCCAGCGCGGCCGCGGCGCGCGCGGGGTCGTCCACCGGGGTAGGCCTGCGCAATGCCTCGGAGCGTCTGCAGCTGCTCTTCGGCGACCGGGCCCGGTTGACCCTGACGGCCGAGTCGGCGGGCAGCGTCACCGCGCACGTCCTTATCCCGCTCAAGCCCGCCAAATGAAAGCCCTCCTCATCGACGACGAGCGCCTGGCGCGCAGCGAGCTCCGCCGCCTGCTGGCGGCCCATCCCGATATCACCATTGTCGGCGAGGCCGTGGACGTGGAGGATGCCGCGCAGAAGGTGGCGGAGCTCAAGCCCGGGCTCCTGTTCCTGGACGTGCAGATGCCCGGCGCGGACGGCTTCACCCTGCTGGAGCGGCTCGAACCGCCCCTGCCGGCGGTCATCTTCACCACGGCCTATGACGAATTTGCCGTGAAGGCCTTTGAGTTCAACGCGCTCGATTACCTGCTCAAGCCCGTGGATCCCAACCGCCTGATCGCCGCACTCGAGCGATTGCGGCATCATGGGGGCGCGGGGCCCGGGGCCGGCGCCCCGGCGCAATCGCAGCGGCTTGCGCTGGAGGACAAGGTCTTTGTGCGCGAGGGCGACCGCTGCTGGTTCGTGGCGGTGAAGAACATCCGGCTGCTCGAATCCGAGGGCAATTACACCCGCCTGCACTTCGACGACCAGAAGCCCCAGCTTTTCCGCTCCCTCACCGCCATGGAAGAACGGCTCGATCCCCGGAGTTTTTTCCGCGCCAACCGCAAGCAGGTGATCAACCTCACCTGGGTGGAGGGCATCGAGCCGTGGTTCAGCGGCGGCCTGCTCGTGAAGCTCAAGGGCGGGCTGAAGATCGAGCTCTCCCGCCGGCAGGCCCAGGATTTCCGCGAGCGCATGAGCCTTTGATTTTCCCATGAAAACCACCACCACGACATCCTCCCTTTGCTCCCGACTCAGCTTCCTGGCCATTCCGATCGGCGTGGGCGCCGCCCTCAGCGTTTCCAACGGACCCGCGGTTGGTGTCGCCATCGGGGCGGCCCTCGCCATCGTCCTGTCCGCCGCCCGGCGCTGATCCCCGCCCATGATCGAAGCCCACCACCTGACCAAGACCTTCAAGGACAAGAAGCGGGGCATCGTCACCGCGGCGGCGGACGTCTCCTTCACCTGCCAGCCGGGCCGGATCTACGGCCTGCTCGGGGCCAACGGCGCCGGCAAGACCACCACGCTGCGCATCCTCGCCACCCTGCTCAAGCCGACCAGCGGCACCTGCCTCGTGGCCGGGCACGACATTGCGACCGCCCCGGAGAAAGTGCGGGCCAATGTCGGCTTCCTCGCCGCCAGCACCGCGCTTTACGGCCGGCTCACCGCCCGCGAGATGATCACCTATTTCGGCCGGCTCAACAGCATGTCCGACGAGGCCATCCGGACCCGGCTCAAGGGCCTGGCCGACGAACTCGACATGCACGAGTTCCTGGACCGCCGCTGCGACAAGTTTTCCACCGGCATGAAGCAAAAGACCTCCATCGCCCGGACGCTTATCCACGACCCGGCGGTGATGATCTTCGACGAGCCCACCCTCGGGCTCGACGTGATGACGGCGCGCTCGATCGTGCGCTTCGTGCGCGACTGCCGCGACCGGGGCAAGACCGTGATTTATTCCACCCATGTCATGAGCGAGGTCGAGAAACTGTGCGACACCATCGGCATCATCCATGCCGGGCGGCTCGTGGCCGAGGGCACGCTGGCCGGGCTGCAGGCCCGCTTTGGCGAGACGGACATGGAAGAGGTGTTTGTCAAGGCCGTGGGCGGCGAGGCGGCGCTGGCGGCGGCGCTCAAGGACTGACCACTCCATGAACTGGCAACACATCGTCACGGTCTACCTGAAGGAGCTGAGGGATTCCCTGCGCGACCGCCGCACCCTGATCTCCATGGTCGTCATCCCCACCCTGTTGATGCCGCTGATCCTCTTTGTCGGTGGCACCATCATGTCCAAGGTCGTGCGGAAGGCCAAGGACGAGGCCACCTCACTGGTGATCCTGGGCGCAGTCGATTCGCCCGGGGTGGTCGCCGCCCTCAAGGCGGACAAGAAATTCAACGTCATCGAGTCCCCGACGGACTACAAGACGCTGATCTCGGAAAAGAAGATCCGCCTCGCCGTCGAGATTCCCCCGGGCTTCGAGGCGGCCCTCAAGAGCGGCGCAGCCAGCACGGTCACGCTCTACCATTACGAGGGCGAGATGAAATCGGGCATGGGGGTGGGCGAGGCGGACCGGTTCTTCCGCAACCTGCGGGACAAGACGGTGGAGACCCGGCTCACCGACCGCGGCCTGCCCGCCGATCTGGTCAAGCCCTTCGAGATCAAGCGCCAGAACGTGGCCCCGCCCGAGAAGGTCGGCGGCAACATCATCGGCGGCCTCGTGCCCTACATGCTCATCATCCTTTGCTTCACCGGCGCCATGTATCCCGCGATCGACCTGACGGCGGGCGAGAAGGAGCGCGGCACGATGGAAACGCTGCTGTGCAGCCCCGTGCACCGGGTCAACCTCGTGCTCGGGAAATTCCTGATGGTGATGACCGCCTCCATTGCCACCATTGCGCTCACCCTGTGCTCGACGGCGGTCAGCATCATAGTCGGGGGCAACATGCTGGCTGGCGGCGGGGCCGGCGCGGGCGCCAAGGCGGCAGGCGGCGGCGGTGGCTTCATTCCCATCATCGATCCCGCCGGCATTCTGGGGGTCTTTGCCATGATCGCGCCGGTCGCGACCTTTTTTGCCGCGTTGCTCCTGACCATCTCCCTGGCGGCCAAGAGCTACAAGGAGGCGCAAAGCTACGTCTCGCCCCTGATCATCATCGTCATCATGCCGGCCATGATGGGCATGTTGCCCGGGGTCGAACTGACGGCGAGCACGGCGCTCGTGCCCATTCTCAACGTGTGTCTCGCGTGCAAGGAAATGCTGTCCGGCGTCTGGCACTGGCCCTATCTCGCGCTGATCTTTGGTTCGACGGGACTCTACGCCGCCGGGGCCGTGTTCCTGTGCGTGAAGATGTTCAATCGCGAGGATGTGATGTTCCGGGCGTGACTTTGTTGTGTGTGGTCGAAAGCCGCACGGGCAACCGTGCGGCTTTCATTTTTCCGTAAAAGCCTGGGGCCCGGGGGTAAAGGTCGGGTAAATACCCCCCCCGGCCTCTAGGCGGCTGGAACCGCAGCGGCTATGCTTCAGTCACACCCGCCATGAACTCACCCACACCCGATACCCAGGAAGCCGCGCACCTTGAAAAACTGCGCACGCAAATTTCCACCGATATCGAGGCCATGCAACAGAAGGAGGCCAGCCTCAAGGAGTACGAGCAGCGCCTGCGCTTGCTGGTGGAACACACCCAGAACAACGCGCCGGCCCAGAATGCGAGCCAGTTTTATGTCACGTCCGGACCCGACCGGGCCAACCTCGATGCCGAGTGGGAAAAGTATCACCGGGCCCACGCGCTCCTGGAGGCGGCCCGCCGCGGACTCTGTGACGACCGCATGGCGCTGAAGGATCGGGAGGAGAAGCTGAAGGTCCGCGAGGAGGAGATCTCCCGCCGCGAGGCCTGGGTGAAAGCCCGTGAACTGGAATTGATCAGGCAGGCGCCGGCCAAGGCCGCGCCCAAGTCCAAGACCAAGCCTTCGTTCGCCACCGGCCCGCTGCGCGCCGCCCGGAAGTTTTTCAAGACCGACAAGTCCAAGTAAGCCGCAGTGGTGTCGTTCATCGCCCGGGTCCCGTGCGGGACCCGGGTTTTTTACGCTCCCGCCGCGCGCGAAAATTCTGGCTTGCGCCGCCGGCCGCCAGTCCGCATCAAGCCACCCGTGAATCACGTCTCCCAACTGCGCCGCTCGAATCCCATTGCCGTCATGGCCTCGGGCAAACGCGCCTGGTGGATTACCACGGCTCGGCACAGAGGGACACACGCGCTTCACGCGTAAACTGCAAAAAGCAAACCACTCCTCCCACTGCCGAGCCCGACTCATCCGAGTCGGGTTTTTTATTTTCCCCACCCAACCACACCATGCCATGCCCACGCTCGCCCCACCCCCACTAACCACCAGAACCCAGCCTTACCCCGCGACCCCGCGGGTCAGGGCGCCACGCGCCAACCCGGTTGCGATGGAGCTGCCGGCCGTGTCCTTCTTCGGGCGCACACTCGATGAATACTCCCGGTTTTTCTCCCTCGACCCCACCGCCCTGCGCGGCCGGGCGGTCCTGGATGTCGCGGCCGGCCCGTCATCCTTCACCGCCGAGGCGGCGCGGCGCGGCATCGACGCCGTGGCGGTGGATCCGCTCTATCACCGGCCCCCGGCCGCGCTGGCCGACCAGATCCGCGAGGACTACGCACGGATGTTCCAGCAGATGCGGGCCAAGCCGCGGCTCTTCCGCTTCAAGGCCTTCGCCAGCTTTGATGAGGCGGAGGCCGACCGGCGGGCCGCGGCCACGCGGTTCCTTGCGGACTACGAGGGCAATGCCCGCCACGGGCGCTACGTGCGGGCGTCGCTGCCGCTGCTCCCGTTCCTCGACGGGGCCTTCGACCTCGTGCTCTGCGCGCACCTGCTCTTCATCCACGCCGCCCGCTTTGATTTCGACTGGCATCTGGCGGCGTGCGTCGAGCTGGCCCGCGTGAGCAACGGCGAGGTGCGCATCCATCCCGTGTGCGGGGCCGATGGCAAGCCCTACGCCCAACTCGACCGGCTCAGGTCGGAATTGGGCGGTCTTGGCATCACCAGCGCGGTCGTGCGTGTGAACTACGAGTTTTTCACCGGCAGCAACTCCATGCTCGTACTCAACCCGTCATCACCATGAGCAACGCCGCAAACTTGGCCCGCACCCCCGCGCCGCCGTACTACGCGGTCATCTTCACCTCCCGGCGAACCGCGGGTGATCGCGGCTATGGCGACATGGCCGCGCGCATGGGCAAACTCGCCGCGAAGCAGCCCGGCTACCTGGGGATCGACAGCGTGCGTGATGTCGGGGGCTGCGGCATCACGGTCTCGTACTGGCGCGACGAGGCCTCGATCCTGGCGTGGAAACGCGACACCGAGCACCAGCAGGCGCAACGGGGCGGCCAGCAGACCTGGTATGATGATTACCAGGTCCGCGTGGCCAGGGTCGAACGCGCGTACGGGAAGCCGTAGAGGTTTCGGGTTGGTTTCTTCAGGGCGGAGTGGGTAGGGTGCCGGCTGCTACCGATCAAGTCACCCCGGCGCCTGAAACCCCACGCAGAGCTCAGGTCCGGTGACCCGAAACACCCACCCCTCCCATGAAATTGCGCCTGCTCCTTCTCCTTGCGTGGCTTGGCCCCGGCATCGCCGGGGTTACGGCCGAATACGATTTTCCCTTTCGCAATCCCGACTCGCCCATCGAGGCGCGCATCACGGACCTCATCGGCCGCATGACCCTCGACGAGAAGATCGGCAACCTGAGCTTCATCCCCGGGGTGCCCCGGCTGGGCGTGGTGGGCACCAACATTTCCGAGGGCTATCATGGCGTCGCCCAGGGCGGACCCAGCAACTGGGGCAAACGCAATCCCACCCGCACCACCCAGTTTCCCCAGGCCTATGGTCTCGCCGCCACGTGGGACCCCGCGCTCCTGCAGCGGGTCGCGGCCAACCAGGCCACCGAGGTCCGCTGGCTGTTCCAAAGCGAGAAATATAACCGCTCGGCCCTGGTCGTCATGGCACCTAACGCGGACCTCGCCCGCGACCCGCGCTGGGGCCGCACCGAGGAGACGTACGGGGAGGACGCTTTTCTCGGGGGCACCCTGGCCGCCGCCTTCGCGCGGGGCCTGGCGGGGGATGATCCGAAATATCTCAAGGCCACGAGCCTGCTGAAGCACTTTCTGGCCAACAGCAACGAGAACGGCCGCTTCCATTCCTCCTCGGATTTCGACGAACGCCTCTGGCGGGAGTACTATGCCAAGACCTTCGAGATGGCCGTCCGCGACGGGGGCGCCCGCTCGATGATGACCGCCTACAACGCCTGGAACGGCACGCCCTGCCATGTGCACCCGATGCTCCGCAACATCGTCATGGGCGAGTGGGGACTCGACGGTATCATCTGCACCGACGGCGGCGGCCTCTCGCACCTCGTCAACGAACACAAGGTCTTCCCCGACCTCGCGACTGCGACGGCGGCCTGCCTCAAGGCGGGTATCAACCTCTTTCTTGATCGCATTGACGGCGTGAAGGAGGCACTCGCCCGCGGTCTGATCACGGAGGCCGACATCGACCAGGCCATCCGCGGACGCCTCCGCCTGTTCATCCGCCTCGGCCTGCTCGATCCGGCGGACCGCGTGCCCTATGCGAAGATCGGCCGCGAGGGCGGCGTCGAACCGTGGGATGATCCCACGACAAAGGCCCTGGTCCGCGAAGTCACCCGCAAGTCCATCGTGCTGCTCAAGAACGACCGTCAGCTCCTCCCCCTCGACGCCACGAAGCTGAAGAACGTCGCCGTGGTCGGCCCGTTCGCCAACACCGTGCTGCTCGATTGGTATTCGGGCACGCCACCCTACACCATCCCGCCGCGTGACGGGATCGAGGCGAAGGCCAGCTCCGGGGTGCCCCGGGTGCCGAACCGGTTCGGGGTCAAGTGGGTCGCCGACATGAGCGACACCGCCGTCGAGGCCGCCCGCAAGAGCGACGTGGCCGTAGTCTGCCTTGGCAACCACCCGGAGAGCAACGCCAGCTGGGAGATCGTGACCACGCCCAGCGACGGCAAGGAGGGCATAGACCGCTCCGAAATCGCGCTGCCGCCCGAGCAGGTCGCGTTCATCCGCAAGGTGCGCGAGGCCAACCCCAACACGGTCGTCGTGCTCATCGCGAATTTCCCCTACGACATGCCGTGGGTGGTGGAGAATGTCCCCGCCATCCTCCAGCTGACCCACGCCAGCCAGGAGCAGGGCAACGCGCTCGCCGACGTGCTGTTCGGCGACTTCAACCCCGGCGGCAAGCTCGTGCAGACCTGGCCCAAGTCCCTCGCTGACCTGCCGCCGATGATGGATTACGACATCCGGCATGGCCGCACCTACATGTATGCGAAGGCCGAGCTGCAATACGCCTTTGGCTACGGTTTGAGTTACACGACCTTTGCGCTCTCCAACCTCAAGGCTCCCGCCACCATTACCCGCAACGGGACGCTCGAGGTCAGTGTAGAGGTCGCCAACACCGGGGCCCGCGCGGGCGACGAGGTCGTCCAGCTCTACGTGCATTACCCGCAATCCAAGGTCGAACGCGCGCCCAAGGCGCTGAAAGGATTCCAGCGCATCACCGTCGAGCCGGGCAAGACCGGGACGGCGAAAATAACGGTGCGGGCGTCCGACCTCGCCTACTGGGACACCGGCACGCACGCCTGGGTGGTCGAGCCCGGCCCCGTCGAGCTTCTGGTCGGAAATTCCTCCCGTGACTCCGACTTGGGGCTGCGGAAGACCATCACCATCCAACCATGATCTCGCTCCAAAAAATCCTCTCCCTGGCCGCCTTGCCATTCGTGGCCGGCCTCGTGCCGCTGGCCGCCGCTCCCACCATCAAGCCGGTCACGCCTGGCGCCATGCCGGAAGCGGTCGCACTGCTCGAAACGCTGCAGGCGATCTCCGGCCACTACACCCTGACCGGTCAGCACAACTATCCGGCCACGGGCGACCGCAATTCCGAGTTTGCCCGCAAGTACACAGGCAAGATTCCCGCGGTGTGGACCTCCGATTTCGGCTTTGCCGCGGAGGGCGACACCGATTCCTACCTTGCGCGCCCCATTGTCGTGGCGGAAGCCATCCGCCAGCACCGGCTGGGAGCCCTCGTGAGTCTCTGCTGGCACGCTGTGCCGCCCACGGCGGACGAGCCGGTGACTTTCCGGCCGCTGCCCGGCAGCGACCCGGCCAAGTTGAAGAGTGTCCAGGGGAAGCTGCTCGATGAGCAATTCAAGGAGGTCCTGACCCCGGGCACCGCCCTGCACGCCCAGTGGCTTGTGCAAGTCGACGCCATCGCCGTCTGCCTCAAGCAGCTGCAGGACGCCCGGGTGCCCGTGCTGTGGCGGCCCTACCATGAGATGAACGGTGACTGGTTCTGGTGGGGCGGCCGCACCGAGGGCGCCTACACCACCGCCGCGCTTTACCGCCAGATCTTCGACCGGCTGGTCAACCACCACCAGCTCAAGAACCTCGTCTGGGAGTGGAGCGTGGACCGCGTGGGCAAGCCCGGCATGGAGCACGAGAAGTATTTTCCCGGTCTCGAGTTCGTGGACTTGCTGACGCTCGACGTCTATAGCAACGATTTCGCCCAGTCCTACTACGACAGCCTCGTGAAACTGGCGCAGGGCAAGCCGCTCGCGCTCGCCGAGGTGGGCAACCCGCCGGCCCCGGCCGTCATGGCCCAGCAGCCGCTCTGGACGTATTACGCCACCTGGGCGGGCATGGTCCGCAACACCACCCGGAAGCAATACGCCGAGGTGATGCAGGACCCGCGGGTGCTTAATCTCAGCGATCCGGCCTATGCCGGGATCATGGCGGATTTCCGCCGGGCGTGCGGATTGCCCGCGATCAGGG
>Ga0255338_1001351_pt1 | contig 47244 bp, 39 predicted proteins | sample MeOH1_35cm_T4_19_FD_203715 | JGI IMG/M metagenome (GOLD analysis project Ga0255338, IMG submission 203715) | Sandy soil microbial communities from University of British Columbia, Vancouver, Canada - MeOH1_35cm_T4_195 | ecosystem: Engineered > Artificial ecosystem > Sand microcosm > Unclassified ...
GATGTAGCGCACGCCCTCGGCGGCGTTGTCCTCGACGAGCTCCTGGGCGACGCGCGTCAGGTTCTCGAGGTCGGGGAGCACCGCGCAGGTGTACATGAACCCGTGCAGGTAGTCGGGCAGGTCCTTATAGGATTCCTTGAAGACGAGCTTCCGCAAGCCCGCCTCGGAGTACGACGGCAGCTTCACCTTCGCCTCGCGGGCGAGCTCGATCAAGGTCTTGAGCCGGAGAGAACCGTCGAGGTGGAGGTGCAGGTCGGACTTCGGGATGGCGGCGATGAATTCGGGGGTGATTCGGTCTTTCATAGCCGAAGCCTATCAATTTCCGCGCCCGGCGTCAGCGGCGGACGACCGGGAGGGACGCGCGCGGGCCGGCGCCGCCGATGAGGCCCGGCGTCTGGTCGCGGTTGAGCTCGCGCGAGGCGCGGTCGGCCACCCGGCCCCGGACGAACGGATACAGCTCGCCCAGCGTGATGGTGCCGTCGCGGTCCGCGTCGGCGTCGCCGCGCATGCCCTTGAGCAGGAAGTAGGTGAACAGGCCGTGCTCGGCCTTGTCGAAGTCCGAGGTCACCTGGGTCCCGCTGGCGCCGGTGAGCACCGCGAGCTTGGGGTCGAGGCCGGAAGCCTCCTGGAGCGAGACGAGAGGGCGCGCGCCTTCCTGCGAGACGCCGCGGCCCTTCGCGCCGGAGAAGCAGCTGTCGAGCATGACGACCACGGCCTTGGCGGGGAGCTTGGCCAGGGCGGCGTAGAGGCGGCTCAGCGGGTAGAGCTTGGCGGGGAAGTCGGGGTGGCCTTCGAAGGGGACGATGAACGCCTCCTTCCCCGAGGGATCGGGAGCTCCGTGGCCCGCGTAATAGAAGAAGACGGTGGAGTCGGGCTTCACGCGGCGGGGCAGCCAGTCCTCGACGTAGGCCTCGAGGTCGCTCCTCGTGGCGCCGTCGTCGGTGAGGACCTTGATGTCGTCGGCCGCGACGCCGCCGACGTTCTGCAGGTAGCGGGCCATGACCTCGGCGTCGCGCGTGGCGTATTTCACGGCCGGGATGTTCTTCTCCCGGTAGCGGCCGAGGCCGACGACGACCGCGACGTTGCCCGTCGCCGCCGCGTTCGAGGAGCGGGGAGGGATGTCGTCGACCCCGATCTCGGAGACGATCTCCTCGACGGCCTCAGCGGCGGGGGACATGCCGACCTTGATGAGCTTGCCGGCGGCCTTCGCGCGCTTCGGACCGGCGAACAGCTCGACGCGCAGCTCGGCCGTCTCGGACGGGACCTGTTCGGGCAGGCGGCAGGAGAACTCGGCGGACGCCCGGTCGCCCGGAGGGATGGATCCCAGGGCTTTCTTCTCTCCCAGGCAGGCGGTGAGCGCGGGCTCGCCGGACAGGACGGCTTCGACGCCGGCCGCGAGGGTCGCGCCTTCGTTGCTGGCGGTGACCTTGAGCGTCACGGTCTCGCCGCCCTGCAGGATCAGGTCGCCGTTCTCGTCGCCGAGGAGCGTGTTCAGGGACAGGCGCACCGCCTGAGAGACCACCTCGACGCCGTCCGGGGCGGGCTCGGAGACGACCTCGATCGGCTTCGGGGCGGGCTTGGGCGCGGGAGCCGCGGGTTTCGGGGGCTCGACGGGCCCGGGCGCCGGGGCCGGCGCGTCCTTGAAGCGCGCGATCATGTAGCCGCTGCCTCCGCCGATGATGGGGAGGCCCCTGCCGCGCATCGACCAATAGCCGCCGGCGATCCCCTTGTCGGTATCGACGAAGTCCATGCTCCAGTCGAGGCTGAAGACGCCGTACCCGACGGCCATCCAGGTGCAGAACGGCGAGGCGGAGAACCTCGCCTCCTCTGCGGTCACCGACAGGAGCGCGGAGGTCTCCGCGCAGAACACGGGAGAGCCGACGAAGGTCGGATGCGTCTTGATGACGAGCTTTGCTTCCGACTTCTCCCGGTCGATGAACAAAGTGTCGACGACGCCCAGTCTCGAGATCGAGCTGCGCCCCGGGATCGGTCCTCCCTGGACGAAGAAGCTGATCCCGATCTTCTTCTCGCCGCGCGTGCGCGGGTCGGCGGAGTACAGCGTGACGTCCCGTCCTTTGGCCGAGCGGAACAGCTCGTGCGCGGCCGTGAGGAGCCGCGCGCGGGAGGCCTCGTCGGAAACGGCCTCGCACCGCGATTGGGAGCAGAGAGTGATGCTCTTCGGCCGAATGAGCTTGGTCGAGCAGCCGGCGGTCGCGGCGAGAAGAACGAGAAGAAGGAGGTTTCGGCGCATGATACACGGAATATACATAAAGTCCGCCGAGCTAGGCTTTGACCGCGGCCTCGATGGCGTCGCAGGCGAGCGAAACGCCGTTCTCGGCCCGTATCGCGGCGCCCACCTGAGCCGCCCGCTGTTTTATATCGTCATCGTCCAATAGCCGCGACAAAGTCGCGGCAAGCTCCCGGCCCGTCGGGTTCCTCTCAGGCAGCGCCTCCCCGACGCCCAGGCGGACGACCCGCGCCGCGTTGTCGTACTGGTCGTGCGCGAAAGGGACGATCAATTGCGGTACCCCCGCCCGCAGCGCCTGGGCCGTCGTCCCGATCCCGCCCGAGTGCACCACCGCCGCGCACCGCGGGAACAGGTCGTGATAAGGCGCCGATTCGAACGCCTCCACCCCGTCCGGCAGGTCCGTCAGATCCTTCGCCGCGGGTCCCGCCAGCAGGATCGCCCTCACGCCGTGGCCCTTCACCGCCGCCGCCGCGTTGCGGAAGAAATCGCCCGCGATCATCACGGCGGCGGAGCCGAGGGTGAACACGACGGGGGGCGTCCCGGAGCCCAGGAAGGCCTCGAGCCTCGGGTCGAGCCCCTTGCCGCCGATGTCCGAGTCCAGGAACGGGAAGCCGCAGGCGAGCGTGTTCTCAGGCCAGTCGAGCTGAGGCGGACCGTACAGCGGCGAGAACAGCGCGAGCGTGCCGTACGGCGAATACTGCCCGTCGAAGAGGGGGTCCGCGCCTCGCGGCAGGCCGAGCTCCTTTCGCAAGGCTCGCACGGGGTCTCCCCAGCGCGACCCCGCGAGCTTCACGAGCAGGAACACCAGCCGGTTGACCGCGGGGCCGAGCGGCCGCAGGGCGGCGAGCCAGGGAGCGGGCGCCAGGACGGACGGGTCCTCCGCCGAGAGGAACATCAGCGGCTGCAGCACGACGGACAGCCAGACCATGTTCTTCTTCTCGGCGAGCACCGGCGCCGCGTAGGTCAGCGAGTGGGAGAGCAACAGGTCGGCTCCCGCCGCCGCGCGCTCGAGGTCCTCGTAGCTCTCGCGCACGCGCGGCATCAGGATCTCGCGGATGATGACCTCGGGGCCCTTCACGCGGTCGAGAGCGCGCGTAAAGAGGTCGAGGTCCCCGCGGTCCAGGTCGGGCCGCACGGGCGCGAATACCAGCCCGCGGCCCTCGACGTCGCCGCGGTAGCCCTCCGCCGTCGCGATCACCGGGGCGTGGCCGCGCCGCTTCAGCTCGAGGGCGAGCGCGAGGAACGGGTTGAGGTCGCCGTACGAGCCGAAGGTGGCGAGGACGATGCGGGCCATGCCCTCAGAATATCAATATTGGCCCGCCGCGGCCTCGCCGGCCGCCCGACTGTTTCCGGAAACAGCCGACCTAAAGCGCGTGCGCGAGCTTCGCCAGGTTCTCGAGGCGCGTCGCCATCTCGGGCTCGGCTTCCTTGGACGGCGGGTCCTGGAAGAACAGCGAGAAGACCGCGTAGGAGCCCCAGGAGAGGACGAGGGTCCCCGTCGTGAGCAGGAAGTAGAAGTACTGGTAGCCGAAGCTCGCGAACAGGCCGAACTGCATCGTCAGGCTCGAGAGCTGGTAGAAGTGCATCATCGTCGAGTGGCTGATCACGCCCGCGCGGCGCATCTTGTTGATCGCCGGGATCAGAGGGCCGCCGGAGATCATGCCCTGGATGATGTTGATGAAAATGAGGCCCATGCCGTGCCAGGTGTAGACGAGCGGGTTCATCCCGAGGGGCCCGAGGACGAGCCGGTTGAGGAACTCGAAGAAGCAGAGCTGGACGTAGACGAAGGTGAAGTCGCCGAGGTAGGCGGGGCCGACGCGGAGCATCCCGGTCATGCGGCCGAGGAACCTCATGTAGGTCTGGCCGAAGACGGTGAAGACCGTGTCCTGGAACTGATACCAGGCGAGCGCGGCGGCGGCGCGCGCGAGCGCCAGGCCTCCCGTGCGGACGGGCAGGATCATGAAGACCACGCGCACGACGAGGTTGAGCCCGAAGGTCTTGGTGACCAGGTACATGTAGTCCTGGCGGTTGGGCCGGGTCCAGCACTCGCGCATCAGCTGAGGCGCCTGCCGGAGCATCTCGGGCTTGAACTCGACGAAGCCTTTCGGGCCGCCGTCGCCGGCCTTCTTGACTCCGCTCATCAGCACGACCGTGGTGCGGCCGGAGAAGCGCGACGAGATCGAGCGCGTCAGCGCGCGGTCCTCGGGGGAGCGTTCGCTGCCGCCTCCGCCCATGCCCTCGGAGTAGGTCTTGGTCGCGAACAGGGCGATGACGACGCGCTCGGCCTCGGGGAGCTCGGAGGCGGAGGTGAACCGGGTCGCGGCCTCGGAGGACTTGGCGTGGAAGTAGTAGTAGCCGCGCTCGGTGTCGCTGCGGTCGAGGGCGAGGACGACGAGGTCTTCGGAGGAAAGGGTCATTCGGGGCTCACAGGTCGAGGAGGATATGGTCGTATATTTTGGGCGCGTCGAGGGGACCGCCGTCGGCGACGGAGAAGGTCCAATCCTCGGGCGTCGCGGAGATCGCCCGCAGCTCGCCCAGGTAGCCGTCCCAGGTGGTGACGAGGACTTTCGCGCCGGCGAAGGTCTTGAGCTTTCCGAAGCAGCGCTCGGAGAACAGGAAGTTGACGGTGCGGCGCGCGGGGTTGGCGCTCTGCTTGACCTCGCCGGGAAGGGGCGGGCCGTAGGCGTCGGCGCTCGAGCCTTTGGCCGAGAACGACCGCGAGCCCCAGCCGTAGAGGAGGAAGCCCGCGTCCCAGCGGAAGCCGGGGACCTTCGCGCCCATCTTGGGGAGGGCCTCGATGCCGGGGCGGCCGGGGAACTGGAAGAAGACGCCGAAGTAGGCGTGGTCGTAGCCCTCGGGCGGGTTCCAGGAATCGGTGACGCGGCTCATGAGGAGCTCCATCTTCAGGTCGCGGCCGCGGGAGCAGACGCGCACTCTTTCCAACGACAATTGGCCGTCGTACGAGGCTTCGGTGGGAGCGCGCAGACGGCGGCCGCCGAAGCCGCCTTTGTTCGCGGGAGGCACGCCTCGTTCAACGAGGAGTCGGTCGCAGCAGCGTAAGTCTACGTCTACGGCCGTCGAGAGAGTTCTCGATCCGTTCGGCGCCGTGGACAAGAGGCGGAGGCGCCGTTTGCCTCCGCCAAGTATCTCGGGATCGGCGGTGAAAACGCCGGCCTTCAGGTCCCGCACGGGCCGGCGACGCTCCAGGTCGTCGTCGCACAGGAGCTCGAGCTTCGCCGGCTTGGGGCCGCGGGGCAGGTCGAACCTCACCTGGAACGGTTCCTTGTAAGGTCCGTCGTTGGGGACCCTCAACTTCGGCGCCGAAGGCGCCGCGGTCCTCACGGGAGACCGGCTTTCGTCCAGGATCAGGAACGACTCGGGGGCGAGAGACAGGACCGACGACAACGGAAGGGGATCCGATGAGAGCAAGACCTTCACGCCCTTGCCGGCGTTGGCCAAGGCGTAGGCACGGCGTTCGGGCGCGGTGTTGAAGATGACTCGATAGCGATTCTTTCCGTTAACGACAACGTAGGAGAGGATCCCGCATGACGCCCCGGAATGCTCCACGGTCGCCTCGCCTGCGGCGAGGCTTGCATGTTCCTTGCGTAAGGAAATCAATTTGCGCAGAAACTTGTTTTCCGGACGCTTCGCGTCCGTCAACGACTCGTCGAACATCTGCTGGCGCGCCCCGGTGAGACCGGCTTCGGTCCCATAGTAAACGCACGGAAGTCCGGGTAACGTGAACAACGCGGCCAGACATTGCCGCGCTGCGCGCGGCGTGCCTCTTGCGTACACCCTTTCGACATCGTGATTGTCCGCGAAGGTGACCCACAATTCCGGGTTCCGCTTGCGCGCCGCGAGCGGCGCGCGGAGCGCGTCGGTGGCGGACTTGCGGAAGAAGACCTGGTTCAGGGCCTCGTTGAGAGGGAGGTCGACCGCCGAATCCAGGCGCGGACCCTTCGGACCGTCCAGATATTTGCCTATCGCTTTATAGTCGTAACTCCAGACCTCGCCGAAGACCAGGAATTCCTTGTTGCCGCGTTCCGCGGCGAACGGCTTGAGTCCCTGATCCTTCGGATCCGTCTTTTTCAAGAAATCGTCGTAGAAGCCCTCGGGCGTGTAGTACACGGTGTCGACGCGAAAGCCGTCGATGCCCACCTGCTCGATCCAAAAACGATAGATCTCCCGCATCCGGCGCGCGGCCAGCGGGTTGTCGAGGTTCACGTCGTCGAGATCCCCCATCGCGTGCGTCAACGTCTGGCGGCGGTCCCGGTAATCGTCGATGTTGGGCGTGAAGTTGTAGACCCCCGCTTTGCGATGCGCCGGGTCGCGGGGGTCGTTCATCTTGAAGACGGGGTCGTTGGGCGCCTTCGGCTCCCCGTCGGGAGGGTAGGTGCCGGGGATCGCGCGCCAGCTGCGCTCCGGGTGCTTCGGGTCGTAGCCCTCGGCGGTCACGGTGAAGAAGTTGGCGGTGTGGTTGACGACGATGTCCTGGATCACCTTCATGCCGAGCGCGTGGGCGTCGGCGACCATGCGCCGGTAGTCCTCGATGGTGCCGAAGTGGGGGTCAACCGCCGTGAAGTCGTACGGCCAGTAGCCGTGGTAGCCGCGCGTGGCGATGGTCGGGTTGACCCACTGGCCGTGGGTCGGCGGCGTCAGCCAGACGGCGTCTATGCCGAGGCGCTTGAGCGCGGGCAGGCGGCGGCGCAGGCCCTCGAGGTCGCCGCCCTGGAACTTCTCGGGGTCGGTCGGGGAGTACTCGTCGCGGCCGAAGTCGTTGCGCGAGGGGTCGCCGTCGGCGAAGCGGTCGAGGAGGACGAGGTAGAGGACCTTGCCCGACCAGGAGGGCAGAGGGTTATTTCGCGTCACGGACGAGCACGCGCACGCTCAGCGGCGGCACGGAGACGGTGACCTTTGAACCGGATTGCACCGGGGTGTGGGCGGAGGTCGTGTAGGATTCGTCGAGGGCGTCGCGGAACCGCGTTCCCGCGGGGCTCGCCTTCGCGTCCACCCACATCTCCTCCTGCCGGGCTTCCTTCGAGAAGTTGAGGACGACGACCACTTCCTTGCCTTCGTGGATCCGGCTGAAGGCGAAGATGCCCGCGCGGTCGGTGTCGGACCAGCGCACCCACTGCGCGCCGCGGCGCAGGGCGGCGTAGGCGCGGCGGACGTCCGCGAGCTGCTTCATGAACTTGTAGACCGGGTTGCTCCGGTCGAACTTGTCGCCCTTCGAGCTCTCGGACTTGAACTGGCCGTCGGCGAACTGGTCCTCGCGGTTGCGGGGGTCGGCGGGATGGTCCGGGCCCTCGGGGTCGAGGCGGTCGGTGTCCTGACGGAAGCCCTGCTCGGTCCCGTAGTACGTCATCGGGATGCCGACGGAGAACAGCAGATAGGCCAGCGCGACCTTCAGCTGGCCCTCGGGCTCGCCGAGGCGCAGGAAGCGGTACACGTCGTGGTTGTCGATGAAGCGCAGGAGCCGGTCGGCCATCGGGCCGAGGGCCTGGTTCGTGCGGTGCATGCTGTCCTCGAGCACGCGCGTCGGGGCCTTGCCGTGCAGCGCGTAGGTCTCGCGGCGGTAGGCGGGGTAGGAGAAGGCGCTGTCCATGCCGTCGGTGGTCAGGTGCGGGATCAGGTCGGCGTCGATGCCCGTCGAGTTCTCGCCGACGAGGAAGAAGTTCTTCTTGCCGATCGAGGAGGCGTACTCCTTGATCGCCTTCGAGAACACCGGCACGAAGCCCGGGGCCACGTGGCGGACCGCGTCGACGCGGAAGCCGTCGATGTCCGTCTCCTGGATCCACCACTTCGCGATGTGGATCAGGGCGTCCGCGGTCTCCTTCTTGTCCGAGGCGTAGTGGCGGTAGTTCGGGGGGAAGTCGCCGTTCGTCGCCTGCGCGTGGTCGTTCCAGTTGTCGATGACGCCGCGGCGCGTGAAGTGCTTCGGGTCCTTGAGGTCGTTGGGCTTGAGCGTCTCGGTCCACTCGCCGATCTCCTTGGGCTGGCCCTCGAGGCCGCGCCATTGCGAGCCCTCGGTGTACTCGAACACCGGGCCGCTGTGGTTGAGGACCCAGTCGAGCACGACCTTGAGGCCGCGCTTGTGCGCTTCGTCGACGAGCTCCTTGAAGTCGGCCATCGTGCCGAGGTGCGGGTCGATGGCCAGCAGGTGCACCGGCGCGTAGCCGTGGTAGGAATCGGCCTGGTTCTGGTTCACCGGCGAGAGGAGCAGAGTCGTCACGCCGGAGCCCTTCAGGTAATCGAGCTGCTCGATGACGCCGCGCAGGTTCCCGCCGTGGCGCGAGCCGCCCTTCGTCACGTCGCCGTAAGTGCGGGCCTTGCCGGCGCGGGCGAAGCGGTCGAGGAGCATGAAGTGGAGGATCTCGTCGCGCCAGTCCTTGGGCGAGGCGGTATAGGCGCGGACGGGCTTGTCGGCGATCGGCGCCTCGGCCAAGGTCTCCGGCGCGCCGGGGACCGGCTCGACGAGGGCGTGGGCGGTCTGCCAGGCCTTGCGCAGGGCGGCGATCTCGCTCGCCGTGTGGCCGTCCTCGGCCGCCGGGGCCGGCAGCGCGGTCGCGGAGAGAGCGGCGGGGACGACCGCCTTCGCGGCGGCCGGGGCCGCCGCCTTGACCGGCTTGGCGGCCGCCGGGATCGCCGAGGCGGCCAGGGCCGGAGCGGGCGCGGGGGCCGCGAGCGAGGGGGCGAGCGCGGGGTTGAGCGAGAGCGCGGTCGGTCCGCTCAGCGGGGAGAGCGCGGGAGAGGAGAGCGTCGTGCCGAGCTGGCCGGCGACGCGGGGGACCGACGTCGCGGAGTTCGCGGCCTCGGAGACGGCCTGGGCGCGCAGCTCCGGCGCGCTCGAGAGCGCGATCAGCAGCGCGAGAGAGCCGGCGAACCAGCGGCGGATCACTTCTTTCCTCCGCGGACCAGCTTCCAGAGCGCGCGGGCGGGCCACGTCATCACGCGGACGAGAGGGTTGTCGAAGACGGCCTTGACGGCCTGGCGCAGCGGCGGCTCGATGGCGACGCCGGCCTCGGGGTACTTGGCCTTGAACTCGGCGCTGGCGGCGACGGAGGCGCTGGTGACGAAGACGATCTCCCGCGACTTCGCCCAGCCGGCCCAGAGGGCGATGCCGAGGTCGAGCGACTGCTGGAAGAGGAAGATGGCCCAGAACAAGGTCATCGAGCCGGAAGCGAAGAACGGGGCGGCGAGCAGGAAGCACAGGTCGCGGACCTGCTGGATGCCGGAGTGCTGCCAGCGCTTGATCGAGCCCTTCGCGTACAGCGCGTTGAGGGCGTTGTAGCCGAGCACGCCGAAGAAGGTGCCGATGACCGACATCAGCGCCATGTCCTTCCAGTACCCCACGCTCCACGGCGGCGTCACGCTCGCCGGGTTGGCGGTCCAGGTGAGGAAGCGGTAGATCGTGCCGGCGCCCTGCATGTAGGCGAGGTTGAAGAACATCTGGTAGTTGAAGCCGCGCGCCTTCACCAGGCCTTCCTGGAAGTTGTTCCAGCTCTTCAGGAAGAAGCCGTGGAAGACCTGCTGGACGACGCTCAGGGTGATGAGGCCGACCAAAGCGACGGGGTGGGCGAGGCCGGCCGCGGCCCAGTACACGCCGATCGAGGTGACGAGAGGGAAGGTCTTGGTGGCGAGGCCGCCGAAGATCTCGCTCGGCAGCGGCTTGACCAGCGAGTCCTTGAACAGCTTCCCGAGGAACTTCGCCTCGCGGAAGGGCCGGAGGAGCTTGGAGGCGAGCGAGGCGGGAGCCTTTTGTTCGACGGCGGCCCCGGCCGTCGGCGCCGCCGGAGCGGCCTTCGGCGACCAGTCCACGGCGAGCTTCTCCTGCTCGAGCTTGACCTTCGCCGCGACGCCCAGCAGCGCGCCGACCTGGGCCGCGTTCTTCTCGCTCAGGCCCGAGGGGTCGTTCTTCGCGGTGAGCAGGCGGACCTGGCCTTTGCGCGAGGCCGCCTCTTCCAGGGAGATCTCGGTCATCGGCTGGCCGTGACGGACGACGAAGGCCTTCAGATCGGAAGGGTCGAGGGCGGGGGTCTCGGCGGACTTCTTCGCGCCGTCGAACATCGCGGCGAGCTTCTCGGTCCAGGTCTTGGAGGCCGAGGCCTCGTCCTTCGCCGTGGACGGCGCGACGAAAGTCGCCGCGGGGACGACCTGGACCTGGGAGAGCTTCAGGGGCTGGGTCGCGGCGGCGGCGCGGACCGGGGCGAGGGCGGCGGGCAGCGCCGGGATAGCGCCGACGACCTGGGCGGCCGAGGGGGCCGCCTGGGCCGCGGCGAGCGCCGTCGGGGTGATCCCGGGGGCCGGCGTCAGGCCGGGGGTCATCGACGGGGCCGAGAGCGGGAGGGGGGTCAAGGCCCCGAAAGCGGACGGGACCACCGAGATGGTCCCAGCGGCGCCGGAGACGGAGGACTGGGCGGCGGCGCCGGCGCGGGAGGCGGAAACGGCCTGGGCAAAAGAGGAGGAGGGGATCGAGGCTGAAAGGATGACTGCGATCAACCCTGAGGGTTTCATAGCCTAATGAGATTGTAACCCAGGGTCGGGAGGGGCCCCAGGGGCATGGGACCTATAAGGTAATGGGCCTTTGGCCTAGGCGGGGCGTCACAATACCGTCACCCGTCCGGCGTTGACCGTTCCCGCCTCCGGCGATAGACTCCGCTCAGGCCGGAACGGAGGTCGTCATGCCAAGGAAGATCGGGGACCGGTACGAATGCGATAAATGCGGGGCCGCGCTCGTCTACGAGAAGGCGTGCCCGTGTCCCGCGAGCATGCCGCATTCGGAGGTCTGCTGCGGGAAGCAGATGAAGGCCGTCAGGAAAGAGGCCCCGGCCGCCGCCAAGCGCTAGACCTGCTCGCGGCGCACGGACCAGACGAACCCGTCGTACCAGAAGTGCATCAGGGAGACGACCAAGGTGACGGCCAGGGCCTTGCTCGACAGCTCCCCGAGCACCCCGAACACGCTCCCGTAGAGGAAGCCGAGGCCGACGAACAGGGCGAAGGCCAGCGCCCGGCCGCGGGGGCCTCGGGGGACGCGCAGGACGGCCGCGATGTTCTCCCGCTCGTAGCGCCAGACCAAGGCGAAGTACTGCCAGGCATGGAAGAAGTTCATGATGAACAGGGCCATGCCGAGCGGGTTGAAGCCCCACGCCCAGACCGCCACCGCGGCCGTGCCCAGGTGGAGCGCGACCTTCTCCCGCGGCGGGCGGTAGCCCTTCTCCGCGAGCGCCGCGTAGACCTCGAAGTACAGGACCAGGAACAGGAGGCCCGCCCCGATCACGAACAGGCGGACCCGCGGTTGATGGAAGGCGAGCGCCGTCGCCCAGTCGCCGGCCTCGAGGGAATACAGAGGGCTGGCGTGGAAGGCCAGCATCGAGCCGCACAGGATCGGGCCCGCGTAGAGCAGGAGGTTCAAGGCCAGGTCGAGCGCGCGTCCGGCCTCGGGGTCGTTGCCCGCCTTGCGGTCGAAGATCCGCCCGAGCCCGAACGTCTGCAGCGAGGAGTGGTACACGTCCCACCACACCGCGAGCGCCGCCGCCGCCGTGCGCGCCGGGCCGGAGACGAAGAGGACGATCAGGAGCGCGGGCGGGACGACCCAGAAGCGGAACGGATGCAGGGCGCGGACCTCGGCGTTCGCGTGCGAGCGGAAGAACACGACGACGAGGTGCGCCATGATGAACGCGCCGAGGAAGGCGTCCACCGGCGAGCCGGAGAGGCCGAAGGCCGAGACCTTCCACCTCGCCAGCGGCGTCAGGCCGAGGACGAGGCCGAGCGCCAGCGCCCACACCGGGGCCAGGACGAGGTGGACCCAGTCCTGCCGGGAGGTGTCGAGGATCGGGGAGGGAGCGGCCATCGCGGATTATAGATACAATAATACGGACGCCGATGAGCTTTCTTCGTCTGAGAAACATCCTCGCCTCCGCCGCGCTCGCGCTCGGCTCCGTCGGCGTGCTGGCCTACGGGCTCGGCTCGCCGCAGGCGACCTTGCTCGGCCCCGCCTTGGTGCGCGGCGCGGACCCCGCCGAGGTGACCTTGACCTTCGACGACGGCCCGACCTTTCCTTACACCGGCCAGGTCCTGGACGTCCTCCGCGCGCACGGCGTCAAGGGGACCTTCTTCCTGTGCGGCTCGGCCGCCGAGCGCCACCCGGAGCTCGTCCGCCGCATACGCGACGAGGGGCACGAGATCGGCAACCACACCTGGTCCCATCCCTGGCTCCACCTGATGAGCCGCGAGGCGATCGCCGCCGAGATCGACCGCACGCAGGACGTCCTCGAGAGGATCACCGGGACGCGGCCGGTCTGGTTCCGGCCGCCGTACGGCGTGCGCTGGTTCCCGTTGGCCGGGATCCTGCGCGAGCGCGGGATGAGGATGATGCTGTGGTCCGACCGCGGCTACGACGGGAGGCTCGACGCGGCGGGCATCGTCGCGACGACCCTCGCCCAGCTCCGCCCCGGCGCGATCGTCCTGCTCCACGACGGCTTCGAGGCGAAGGCGCCCGGGCTCGTCGACCGCTCGGCCACCGTGGCCGCTCTGCCCGGGATCATCGAGGGCGCGCGCCGGGCGGGCTACCGGTTCGCGCCGGCCGTCCGTCAAGACAACGCTACCTCCCGTCCATGGACCTCCGCTTCGCATCGGGATTATCCTGTCCCTGAAGCCCCACGGAGGCCCCATGACCATCATGATGCGACGCATCGTCGGACGCTGCGCGACGGGGCTCGCCCTGCTCGGGATGACCGCCGCGGGGGGGATCGGCTGGCTGCAGCGGGCCGAGGCGGCGGGTAAGGCCGAGCCGATCGTCGCGGCATGGCCGGAGCCCTCCCGCCGCACGGCGCTGGCCATGATCGAGAAGCTCGGCGAGCCGCACCGCAGCGACGCGGAGTCTCTGACCTGGATCGGGATCTACCGGGGCCGGCGGACGGTCATCCGCCGCTCGAGCACGGGCGAGGGCATGGTCGAGCAGACCGTCCTCTATCGCGTCCCTCCCGAGAAGGTCGGCGAGCTGGTGCGGTTCGACGACCGCCTCCGGATCGACCGCAAGGCCTCGGAGCTGAGCGCCCGGACGGAGAGCGTGAGGACGAGCTTCCTCGTCTTGAACCTCGCCCATGAGGTCGCCAGCGGCTTCAAGACCGCGGAGAAGGCCCGCGAGGTCCGCGACAGGGAGCTGCGGCTGGCGGCGGCGGGGAAATCCTCCCGGTATCGCGACGGCCTGATCTTCGAGGAGCCGCTGCCCATGGTCCTGCCGGCCCGCGCCGTCCCTCCCGTCCTCCCCTCCGACGCGAGCGCGCCTTAGAACCGGTGGCCGAGGGGCTCGGCGATCCGGTCGAGCAGGGCCTCGTCGAAGTCGATCCGGAGCAGCTCGAGGGCCTCGGCTCGGGCCAGGAGGCCGTCGCGGATCATCTTGCTCATCTCGACGTGGTAGTGGGTGTAGCCGTAGAACCGCATCGCGTTGTGCACCGAGATGAAGTTCAGCGAGCAGTTCGTCGAGCGGGCCGGATAGCTCAGGCGCGGGAACTCCCAGCCCAGCTCCTTTTGGATCGTCTCCAGGTATTCGTCCGATGAGTAGGGAAGGAACCAGTGGGGAGAGAGCACGAGGCTCTTGTGCCGCTTCTTCGCGCGCGCGAGCAGCTCCTCCATGCTCGCGGGGAAGTCCGCGTACTTCGGGTCGTCCTTGAGCGTCAGGAGGAACTCCTTCGTGGCGCGGCCCATCTTCGCGTACTCCGGCGCGGAGATGTTGCACGCGCATTTGCTCATGACGGGCTGCTTGGTCATCTGCCCCTTGGTCCAGCCGGCGATGATGATCGGCGCGTCGTAGCGGGCCGCCGTCTTGAAGGTCAGGTCCATGTACCACATCGAGCACAGGTGGCAGAGCACCGCCTTCGAGCCGGTCTTCAGGACCTTGGCGAACATGTCGTTCATGAAGGTCGAGCGGTGCAGGACGAAGTCGACGCCGAGCTTCTCGACGGCCTTGCGGACGTTCTGGAGGGCGTCCTCGGTCTCGAAGCCGTGGTCGAAGGTGAAGGCGAGGCAGTTGAGCTTGTAGCGCCGCTTCATGTAGTACAGGGCGGCCGTGCTGTCCTTGCCTCCGCTGCACATGACCAGGCAGTCGTACTCGTGCTTGCCGCGGTGCTGGTCGACGATCTTCAGGAAGTCGGTCTCCAGGAACTTCGTCTCCGGCTCGCGGGCCTTGCGCGCGTCGTGCTCGAGGCACAGGGAGCAGACCCCCGCGGCGTCGAGGACGATCTCGGGCGGGGTCTCGGGCATCACGCAGCGGGCGCAGGTCTTCCCCGGCTCCATGGCGTCAGCCCCCCTTCCGGACCCAGAGGCGCCAGCGGCCTCCGGCCTTCTCGCGCCGCACGACCGCGTGCCCCTCCTCCTCGAGGGACGGCGGGACGTTGCGGACCGGCTCGCCGTCGTCGACGACGACGAGCAGCACGCGCCCGTCCGGCATGCCTTCCAGCGCGATCAGGGCGCGCGCGGAGTTCGCGGGGCACGGGACCCCGGAGAGGTCCAAGGTCTCTTCGTCGTCAGGCATGCACGCCCCCCGCCAGCTCGACGAGCGCGGCCGCCGCGGCGTCGACCTCGGCGCGCGTCGTCATGCGGCTCAAGGTCAGGCGCAAGGTCCGGCCCGCCTGCGCGGGGGTCAGGCCGAGGGCGAGCAGGACATGGCTCGGCTCGCTCTTGCCGGCCGAGCAGGCCGAGCCCGTCGAGACGAAGACGCCGCGCGCGCTCAGCGCCCGGGCGGTCTCCTTCGCGTCGCCGCGGGGCAAGGTGACGCTGAGGTGGCCGCACAGCCGCGCGCCCTCGGGGCCGTTGAGGCGCAGCCCCGGGATGCCCCGGCGCAGGAGGACGAGGAGGCGGTCGCGCAGGCGCTGGGTCTCGTACGGGGAGGAGTCCCGGGCCAGCCTCACCGCCGCCCCGAAGCCGACGATGCCCGGGGCGTTCAGCGTTCCGGAGCGCAGGCCGCGCTCGTGGCCGCCTCCGTCGAGCAGGGGCGTCAGCCTCGTCCCGCGCCGGACGTACAGCGCGCCGAGGCCCTTCGGCCCGTGGATCTTGTGCGCGTTGACCGAGATCAGGTCGAAGGCTCCGCTCCCCGCGTCGAGCGCCTCGCGCGTGAAGCTCTGGCAGGCGTCGGTGTGGAAGAGGACTCCGCGCGCGCGGCACAGCCGGCCGATCTCCGCCGCCGGCTCGATCGTCCCGGTCTCGTTGTTGGCGTGCATCACCGAGACGAGGGCGGTCCTCGGCGTGAGCGCCGCGGCGACCGCGGCGGGCGAGACGAGGCCGCGCGAGTCGACGCCGACGACCGTGACCTTCACGCCGCGGCGGCGCAGGGCGTCGGCGGTCCGCAGCACGCTCGGGTGCTCGATCGCCGAGACGACCACGTGCCCGCCGCGCGGGGGGGCCGCGCCCTTGAGCGCGAGGTTGTTGGACTCGGTGCCGCCGGAGGTGAAGACGATCTCGTCGGGCGCGGCGCCCAGCGCGTCCGCGACGGCCTGACGGGCCCTCTCCACCTCGCGCGCGGCCGCCACGCCCGGGCCGTGCAGCGAGGAGGGGTTCCCGTGATGGGCGTCCTCGAAGGACCGCGCGGCCGAGAGCGCCGCCGGGTCCGGGCGCGTGGTCGCGGCGTTGTCGAGATAGATGCCGGCGTCGCGGAGGGGCACGGCGTCAGTCTACCTAAACGGTCCCGGCGGGGCTTTTCTCAATCGCGGCAGGAGGGAACGACGGCCGGCGGGCCCTCAGGACTGGCGGCGCGCGTCCCGCTCGTCGTCGCCGTAGCCCTCGGCCTCGCGCCAGAAGGTGTCCGCCGACTCCGGCCGGGGATCGAGTACCTCCGGGCGCAGGAGGCGGGCGAGCAGGCGCGTCAGCCCTACGCCGATGAAATACGCGAGGAAAAGCCCGGCGGGGAGCAGGACGGCCTGCGCCAGGCGCGCGGCGCGCTCGCGCAGCGCCCGGAGGAAGTCACGCGGTCCCATGGCGCTCCACGAACAGGTCGCCGAGGACCAGGGCGTCGAGGCCCGTCTCCTTGAAGCAGGCGACGGCGTCCTCGGGGGAGCAGACGATCGGCTCGCCCCGGCGGTTGAAGGAGGTGTTGACCAGGACCGGCACGCCCGCCGCCTCGTCGAAGGCCCTCAGCAGCCGGTGGAAGCGCGGGTTCTGCGCCTCGGTCACGGTCTGCACCCGCGCGGTGCCGTCGACGTGGGTCACGGCGGGGATGGCGGCCCGCTTCTCCTCGCGGACGCGCGGCGCCAGGAGCATGAACGGCGACGGCGCGTCGAGGTGGAAGAACTCGGCGGCCCTCTCGGCGAGGACCGCGGGGGCGAAGGGCCGGAACTCCTCCCGGCCTTTGACGCGCGCGTTGATGAGGTCCTTCGTCCTCGCGCTGCGCGGGTCGCCGAGGATGGAGCGGTTGCCCAGGGCCCTCGGCCCGAGCTCCATGCGCCCCTGCGCCCAGCCGATCACCCCGCCCCGGGCGATCGCCGCGGCGGCGGCGCGGCACAGCTCGACCTCGGACAGCTCCCGGCCGGCCAGGCCGGCGGCGGCGAGCGCGCGCTTGGCGCGCGCGGCGGAGAACGAGGGGCCGAGGTACGGGTCCATCGTCGCGGGCCTCGGAAGGCCCCACAGCGAGCCGCTGACGAAGGCCGCCGCGCCCAGCGCGCCTCCGGCGTCCCCGGCCGCGGGCTGGACGAAGAGGCGCTTGAAGCCGGAGAGCTCGAGTATCTTCTGGTTCGCCGCGCAGTTGAGGAAGACCCCGCCGGCCAGGCACAGCGAGTCCGACTTGGTCCGCGCGCGCAGGTCGCGCGCCAGGCGCACGAGGATGTCCTCGGTCAGAGCCTGGAGGCTGGCCGCCAGGTCCCGGTCGCGGTCGGTCAACGGGGCTCCGGGGAGCCGGGCGGGGCCGAAGGCCTCGACGAATCGCGGCGAGTGCATCGCCTCGCCGCCGTAGAAGTCGAAATAGGACTGGTCGAGCGCGAAGCTCCCGTCGGCGCGCACCGTCACGACCTCCCGCAGCCGCGGCAGCAGGGACGGGCGGCCGTGGGCGGACAGGCCCATGACCGTGCCCTCGCCCTCGTTGAGCTCGAAGCCGAGGAAGGCGGTGACGGCCGAGTAGAGCAGTCCGAGCGAATCCGGGAAGACGATCTCCGACTCGACGCGCACCTTCGCGCCCTCGCCGCGGCCGCGCGTCATCGTGGCCCACTCGCCCACGGAATCGGCGGTGAGGATCGCCGCCTCCTCGAAGCCGGAGGGCAGGAAGGCCGAGGCGGCGTGGGCGAGGTGGTGCTTGACGAAATAGGTCCTGCCGGAGAAGCCCAGCTCGGAGCGGAGGTCGAGAGGCAAGGTCAGGCGGTCGTGGAGCCAGCGCGGCATCGAGCGCCGGAAGGAGGCGTAGGTGCGCGGGAAGCCGCGGAGGTGGCCGGCGAGCGCGCGGGAGAGCTTCAGGTACGGCTTCTCGTAGAAGACGATCGCGTCGAGGTCCCGGGCCGTGATCCCGCCCTCCTGCAGGCAGTAGTTGATCGCCTGGATCGGGAAGCCCTCGTCGTTCTTGCGGCGGGTGAAGCGCTCCTCCTGGGCCGCGGCGACGACGGCTCCCTCCGTCATCAGGCAGGCGGCGGCGTCGTGGTAGAAGCACGACAGGCCCAGGACGCGGGAGGGAGCCGTCATAGGCCGGCGTAGATGAACGCGACGATCATGGACGGACCGATCGTGAAGACCAGGAAGGAGAGGACGGCCAGCGCGATCAGCAGCGGCGCCAGGAAGTACAGGCGGTGGCGGCGGACGAGCTCCCGGCATTCCTTCAGGATGAAGATCATCTTTTTCATCGGGCCTCCCGGGGCTTCAGGCCCGCCGCTCGGATCTCCGCGGCCAGATGGCGCGCCAGCAGGCTCACGCCCTTGGGCTTGAGATGGCCGAAATCCCCGCCGTACTGATCGAGGAAGAGCTCCGCGAACGGGGTCTTCTTGAGCGCGTCCTTGAACACGGCCTCGTTGTCGACGAACCGGACGCCCTCGAGGCCGGCGAGCGACGCCTTCAACGGCGCGATGCGGCGCGCCGGGTATTGCATGGCGAACAGGGCCGCCTTCCGCGAGAGCACCTTCTCGGCCATCCTCCGGTACTCGCTCCTGTCGCCGGCCGCCGCGGCGGCGTTCGCCGCCTCCAGCGCGTCGGCCTTCGCGAAATAGATCCGGGCCTCGGCCTCGTCCCCGCGGAACAGGGACAGGACGGCGTGCGCGCGCAGCAGGCGGTCGTCGACGACGCCGGAAGGACGGAGGAGCGGCTGCAGCTCGCGGGCGCCCCCGCGGCTGCCGCGGCGGAGATGGAGGTAGGAGAGCGCGGAGAGGTCCGACCAGTCCGCGCCGGGCATCGCCGCCGCCTTCTTCAGCAGGCGCTCCGCCCCCGCCTCGTCGCCGGTGACGTTGTGGAGCCAATACGCGCACTTCAGGAGCCTGCGGTCCCGGGGGGACTCCTCCGCGCCCCGGCTCAGCGTTTCCCGCGCGGCCGGCGCGTCGCCGCGCTCCATCGCCCGCGCGGCCGCCTCCAGGCGGGCCAGCGGCCCCGCCTTCGCGCCGTCCGCCGCGTGGCGGAAGAAGGCGGCGGCCTTGCGGTAGTCTCCGACCAGGAAGTAGTGCTCGCCGGCGTCGGCGTCGTCGCCCCATTCCTCGCCGCGCCCCTCGACGAGCGCCGGCAGGTCGCCGAAGCTCCGCGATTGGGCGAGCAGCTCCGCCGTCGTGGCGATCAGCCTCCCGAGCCGGAACCGCCACCACCAGCGCCGCTGCGGCGGCCGGCGGTAGAAGGCCTCCATCCTGCCGATCATCAGGACCACGGCGTCGGGGCGGTAGCGCTCCAGGTTCTCGTCGAGATGCTCGGCGATGTATTCGACGCCGATCGACGCCTGGCCGCGGTCGATGACGGAGTAGCGCGGCCCGCCGCCGCGGTTGAGCTCCGCCTCCAGCGCCGCGGGGTAGCCGCCGATGGCCGTCATCGAGTCGCCGAGGCAGAGGACGCGGACCTCGCCGGGGCGGGCCGCGGCGGAGGCGGCCTTCGTGCGGCCGGCGGCGGCGCCGACCGCGCCGGTCAGCCGGAGTCCGAGCTCGAAGAGCAGCGCCGCGGCGGCCAGTCCGAGCAGGACGGCGGCGGCTTTCTGTCTTCCGGGTGACATTCGCCGATGATACCAAGAATCGGGCTCCCTCCCGGCCGGGGCCAAAACCTGTTAAACTTGAAGAACGCCCCCTTAGCTCAGTGGCAGAGCACTTGTTTTGTAAACAAGCTACCCCAGTTCGATTCTGGGAGGGGGCTCGGTTTTTCCCGCCTAGAGCGCCTTCAGGAACGCCGTCACGTCCGCCTCCTCCTGAGGCGTGAGCTTGGCCTCCAGCACCAGGTTGAAGAAGCGCACCGTGTCGTCGAGCGTCAGCAGGCGGCCGTCGTGCAGGTACGGCGGCGTGTCCTTGATCCCGCGCAGCGGGAAGGTCTTGATCGGCCCGTCGGCCGACGCCATCATCCCGCGGATGAGCCGCGGCTTGTAGAAGCGCTCGACCTTCAGGTCATGCATCGTGTTGTCGGTGTAGTACGGCGGCGCGTGGCACGACGCGCACTTCGCCTTCCCGAAGAACAGCGTCTGCCCGCGAAGCTCCGCGGGCGTCGCCTTCGCCGGGATCAGCATCCCCTCGATGTCGAGCTTCGGCGCGGGCGGGAAGTCGAGCAGGTTCTGGAGCTCGGCCATGTGATGGACCTGCGATTGCCGGTCGGGCGCGTGGACGCCCTTCTTCGCCGCGAGGGCGATGTCCCCGTCGAAATAAGCGGCGCGCTGCTCGAACTCGGTGAAGTCCTCGATGCTCTTGAGCGCCCGCTGGGAGCCGAACAGGCGCTGGATGTTCACGCCCCGCAGCGGCGGCGCCTCGATGCGGTGGCGGAACTCCTGCGGGCGGATGTCGCCGACGAGGTGCGTGGCGCCGTTGGTGCTCCCGTTGGCGTGGCAGTCGAAGCAGGTCACGCCGAGGCTCGGGCGGTCGACGCGACGGTCGTCGGTCGCGTTGAACTGCTGCTGCGGGAACGGGGTGAGCAGGAGGCGCAGCCCGTCGAGCTGCTTCGGGTTCAGTATCCCGTCGAGCAGCTCGTAGTAGTTGTCGAGGGTGACCAGGCGGCCCTTCGACACGTCGCCGAGGTCCGGGCGCGTGGTCAGGAACATCGCCGGGGGGAACTCCGGCAGGAAATGCTCCGGGAGGTCGAAGTCGAGGTCGAAACGACCGAGGTCGCGCCCTTCCTGCTTCTTGATCTCGTCGATCTGCATGCGCGGGAACAGCATGCCGCCTTCGGGGTGGTTCGGGAAGGGAAGCGGCATGAAGCCCTCCGGGAAGGCGTCGCGCCGGCGGACCTCCTCGGGCGTCAGCTTCGCGAGGTCCTCCCAGGAGAAGCCGGCGGGCGTCTTCGCGCGCACGCCCTGTTGGACGCTCTTGCCCCGGAACATGGCCGCGTCCTTCGCGGGGACGTCGGACAGGTCGTAGCGCCGCTTGAGCATGAGCTCCTGGCGCTCGGCGAACTCCTTGCGGTGCTCGGAGAACCAGCGCTTGGTCGCGGCGAAGCCCTTCAGGTCCTTGGGCGTGGGGGAGTTGTCTCCCTCAGCCGCGAAGGCGGCCGGGGAGGCGAGAAAAAGGACGAGCAATAGATGTCTCATGCGCGGAGGATAGACAAGGGCGGCGCGCGAGGTCCACGGCGGGAAGGTAAGGATTTTGCGACGGAGGCGCGCCTACTTGCGGAGCGCGACGGTGAAGCGGCGCGGCGTGGAGCCGACGGGGGAGCCGTCGCGGTTCTGGCCGCGCGCGACGAGGATGTGCTCGCCGTCGCCGTAGCCGGACCAGTCGTACCACCAGTAGCCGCAGGCGCGGCGGCAGGCCCGCCACGGCCCTCGGTCCACCGAGACCTCGAGCGAGCCGAGCGTCTCGGGGCCGTCGACGCGGAAGGTGTAGATCGCCGACGTCACGGTCTGGTCCTGCTGGGGGTGGTCGATCTCGAGGTTGGCCATAGGCAAGGTTAGCACGCTCACGGCTTATTCTTACAATACCTAGGTCGCCGAGGGCCAGCGTTAAAATGCCCGGAGCGCCGGGTATTTTACAGGTGGGTCGACATGATCGAGTTCGGCCCGTTGTGATCGCCGGCCGGGGGCTTGGCGTGAGCGGGCGGCGCCGGCTCGTCGGGTTGCGGCGGCGCCTTCCGGGACTCCTTGCTGAAGGAGAGGAAGGGCGCGGCCAGGCGCAGCAGGCCCATCACGCCGGTCGCGATCGCGGCGATCGTCAGCGAGGTGGCGATCGAGATGTCCTTGAGGACGAAGCCGTAGACGTAGGTCGAGACGATCGCGGCGGCGATGCCGAGAAGGGACTGCGCGGCCAATATCTTGTTGACGTTCTCGTCCTTGTGCCGGCCGAGGTTCTTCTGGTACAGGCCCGAGATCGCGATGCCGATGAAGCCGACGGAGAGCGACTGCAGGCCGTACAGCGCGACGGCGCCGAGCATGGTCGGGGTGTTGATCATCAGCAGGAACAGCGGGGCTTCCAGCGCGGCGAGGATGAAGAACGGGATGGTCAGCGCCTCGTCGGTCTTGAAGCCGAACCGCTGGAACAGCTTGGTCAGGGGCTTGATGAGGAAGGAGGCGATGATGGAGCCGACGCTCGCCATCACCATCATCATCGCGAAGTTTCCCATCGGCGTCGCGGTCAGCGACTTGAGGAACCAGCCGAGGACCGGGATGTTCATGATCGCGCCCATCGAGCCCGGGTTGCTGGCGACGAGGCCCTCGATGTACTCGGGCAGCACGTTGAAGACGAGCGGGTCGGAGAAGAGGGACGTCACCATCGACATCAGCAGGAGCGTGCGCAGGAAGCGGTCCTTGAAGACGAGCTTCGTGCCGTCCTTGATCGACGACCACAGGCTCTTGAGCGTGCCGCCGACGCCCTTCGGGGCGGGCGCCGCCGCTTCCTCGCCGGGCTTCTGGGCCAGCTCGGCCTTCTTGGCGCCCCCGATCATCTTGATCGAGGCGTACACCAGCGCGGCCAGCGCGATGACGCCGGCGTAGATCGAGTAGATCACGGCGCCGCCGACGCCGGTCTTGCCCATCACCGGGCCGATCTGCGCGATCTGGCCGGCGATGACGGGGGCGATGATCGCGAAGAGCGCCGCGATGAAGGTCAGGATCGAGTTCGCCTTGGTGCGCTCCTCGCTGGTGACGGTCGAGTCGCCCATGATGCGCGTCGTCGCCGCGCCCTCGAAGGTCACCGCGATGCCTTGGAAGAAGGACTGCAGGGCGACGAGGCCGAGGAACACCCAGAGCGCGCCCGTCACGCTGAGGAGTCCCGTCGCGAAGAAGAGGCCGGCGACGCCGGCGAGCATGGCGGCGCGCGCGAGCATGGACCGGACGAGCCATTTCTTGGGACCGTCGGCCTCGATGCCGCGGGTGAAGAGGGGGATGGTCGCGTAGCTCACGCCCTGCGCGACCCAGTGCGCGATGCGCGCCAGGGAGCGGTTGGAGCGGATCATCGACTTGAGGGTCTCCTCGTTGGCGGCGCGCGCGTCGTGGTTCTCGGTCAGCGAGTTGCGCGTGATCGCGGAGATCAGGTACGGGAGGCCCACGACGTACATCTGGTAGCCGAAGAGGAAGATGGAGTAGCCCGCGACGTAGCGCCAGAAGGACTTGTTGCGCTCGGGGTCCTTGAAGACCTGGGTGATGCCGGCTTTTTTCGGGGAAGGGGGGGCGGCTTTCTCGTCGGCGGCGGGGGCGGAGAGGGGCCGCGAGGAGAGGCCGGAGGGGGCGAGGGCACCCATCTTCCCGGCGACCGGCGCGAGGGACGAGTCGGAGCGGGAGGGGGTGGCGAGGGGGTCGGCGACGAGCGCGGAGAATTGGGCCGAGGCTTTGGAGCTGGCCGAATCGCCGGAGGCCTTGGAAAGGCCCTCGACGGCTTTGGACGCCGCAGCTTGGACTGAAGCTAACGCCGCGGCCGTGGCGTGAACGGGCTTCGGGGCGGCCGCTGACTTGGAGGCTTGGACGGCGTTGACGGCAACGGCTTTAACGGCAACGGATGGAGCGATTCCCAGAGAGACCGGCTGCGCGGCGGGGATGATGGACGGCGCGGCGAGGGACGGAGTTAAAGATAACGACAACGACGGCAACGTATTCGGGATCGTCCCGAAGACCGGAATTCCGGGGAGCGAGGGGTTGGAGCTTGCGCCTGCGGCGCTGTATGGGCCGACGGAGGTGGGAACGGATACCTTTATCGATTGGACTTGCGCCAGCGCGGGGGCGGAGCCCAAGGTCATGGACAGGAATAGCGCGAGCGTCTGTCTCATGAGCTTCATGCCCAGATTATAGTCACATCACCGGAAACTAGAAGGAGGCAATCGGCCCTATTTCGACCGGGTCCGAGGACCTACGGAACTATTGTCGCTTGCAGCCCGACTGTTTCCGGAAACAGTCGTGACCTCCTGCCGTCCTTTTCTGGAATCCCATTCTTCCCTCTGGGGTTTTGAGCACACGACTGCTCAAAACCCCCGTCGAGAAAATGAGAATAAAAAAAAGAGAGGTCGGAGCCCCGGCCGATCCGGGGTCGAAGGTCTAGTCGGTGAGCTTGAGGATGACTTCCTTCGCGTCCGGGAAGCGCGCGAGCAAGGTGGCCCGCGGACCGAGATCGAAGTCGTCGAAGTCGAAGCCCGGGGCGACGGTGCAGCCGACGAAGGAGAAGCCGGCGCCGGGCTCGGGCGCGGCGCCGAACCAGTGGCGGGCGGGGACGACGTGCTGGAGGCGCTGGGCGTTCCTGAAGTCCGGGCCGAGGACGGCCTCGGTGACGGCGCCCTCCGGGGCGATCTGCGTCAGGCGCAGGGGGCCGCCGAGGTGGAAGTGCCACAGCTCGTCGGACTTGATGCGGTGGAGGCGGGACTTCTGGCCTTCGGGGAGGAGGAAGAGGATCCCCGTCGAGATCGGTCGCGAGGCGCCGCCGCGCGTGGTCATCCTCTCCGCGCTGCGGTAGGTCTCCTTATAATAGCCGCCCTCGGGATGGGGCTCGAGGCCGAAGGACGCGATGAGCTCCTTGATCAACAGCCGATCGCGCGGGAGATCACGAGGCGCTGGATCTCCGACGTGCCCTCGCCGATCTGGAGCAGGCGCTGGTCGCGGTAGAAGCGCTCGACGTCGAACTCCTTCATCAGGCCGTAGCCGCCGTGGATCTGGACGGCCTCGTTGGCGACCCACTGGGCGACCTCGGAGCAGTACAGCTTGGCCATGGCCGATTCCTTGCCGAACGGCTTCTTCTGGTCGCGCAGCCAGCAGGCCTTGTACAGGAAGATGCGGGCGTGCTCGATCTTCATCGCCATGTCGGCGAGCTTGAAGGCGATGGCCTGGAAGCGGGAGAGCGGCTTGCCGAACTGGACGCGCTTCTGCGCGTAGGACAGCGCGGCCTCGTAGGCGCCCTGCGCGCAGCCGAGGCCCATCGCGGCGATGGACAGCCGGCCGGAGTCCAGGGTCTTGAGCATCTGGCGCGAGCCGGTGCCGCGCTTGCCGAGGATGGCGGAGTCGGGGACCTTGACCTTGTCGAAGTAGAGCTCGGCCGTGTCGGAGGCGCGCCACATCAGCTTCTTGTGCATGCGCTTGGAGGTGAAGCCGGGCGTGCCCTTGGGGACGATGAAGCAGGTGAACTCGGGATCGCCGGCCGCGTTGCGGTCGCTGACGGCCTGCACGATGACGCCGCCGGTCAGCTCGTTGGAGCCGTTGGTGATGAAGATCTTCGAGCCGTCGATCGTCCAGGTGCCGTCGGCGTTCTGCGTCGCCTTGGTGCGGGAGCCGCGGGAGTCGGAGCCGGCGTCGGGCTCGGTGAGGCCGAAGGCGAACAGCTGCTCTCCGGCGGCGAGCTTCGGCAGCCATTCCTTCTTCTGCGCGTCGGTGCCGAAGTAGAGCATCGGCGCCACGCCGAGCGAGACGCCGGCGGCGACCGTGGCCGCCTGCGAGCCGTCCACGCGGGCCAGCTCCTCGACGGCGATGCAGTAGGAGGTGTAGTCGAGGCCGGAGCCGCCGTACTCCTCGGGGACGATGAGCCCGAACACGCCGAGCTCTCCCATCTGCCGCGTCAGGTCGACGGAGAATTCCTCTCGTTCGTCGAGGTCGTGGGCGAGGGGCTTGATCTTGGCTTCCGCGAACTTGCGGACGGTGTCCCGGATGTCCTTCTGGGCGTCTGTGAGCTCGAAATCCATTTGATTATCTCCGTGAAACGCATTGTAGCCGATTTTGTAGGATAGCCGCTGAATGAAGCAAGGCGCGCACCCGCACGAAAAGCCTCATCACCCGCACTGGCCCCTCGAGACCTTGCTCTTCGCGTTCGTGCTCGCGCTCGGCTGGCGCTCGGTGCACGCGCCCGAGACCTGGATCCACCTGAAGACCGGCGCGAAGATCCTCGCCGAGCACGCGCTGCCCCGCACGGACCCCTTCGGCTACGGCGCCTCGGGCGGCGCGTGGACGACGGACTCCTGGCTGTTCGACGCCGTCGCGGCGAAGCTCGACGCGCTCGGAGGCGTGAAGGCCGTCGTGCTCCTGAAGAGCGTCGCGGCCGCCGCCGCCTTCGCGCTCCTGCTCCCGGTCAACCACGGCAGCCCGCTCGCCGCGGCGTCTCTGCTGGCGCTCGGCGCGTGCGCGGGCTGGACCGGGCTCGTGGAGACCCCCGCGGTCTTCGACCTCCTCTACTTCGCGCTGTTCATCCGCCTCCTGCGCCCGCGCCACCGCTTCCGCCTGTGGCAGGGGGCGGCGGCCGCGGCGCTGACGGCGCTGTGGGCCAACACGCACGGCGCCTCCTCCCTGCTCGCCCTGTGGCTCGTCGGGCTCAAGGTGTTCAAGGCGTCCCTGCGCACCGCCGCGCGCGAGCGCCTCGGCTATTGGGCGACCCTCGGCGCCTGCGTGCTGACCCTCGCGTGGAACCCGCTCGGCTGGGCCGTGCTCGGCCGCACCTTCGCGGACGCGACCACGGTCGTCGGCGGCTGGCCGGCGGATTGGCTCTCCCTTTATACGCTGTTCGCGGTCGCGGGGCTGGCCTCGTCCTGGTACACGCTGCAGCAGGAGTTCGTGACGACCGTGGCGGCGACGACGGTCATCGCCCTCTCCTTCGTCCTGCCGGGCCTGCGCCCGCTGGCGGTCCTCGCGGCCTGTCCGGTCATCGCCCTCGCGCTCGGCCACTGGCTCAAGCCACGCTCCGACACCTGGCCGCGCGTGATGCGCTGGGCGGTGTTCGCCGGCCTCCTGCTCGCGGGCTACCAGCATTTCGTGGCGGCCCCGCTGTCCGGGTCGCGCGGCTACGGCGCGCCGATCCTCGGGGGCGCGGCGCACTACCTGAAGTCGAACGGCGTGCGGGGCCGCATGTTCAACGAGCCCGAGTCGGGCGCCGAGCTGATCGGCCTGTCCGAGCGGCCCGTCTTCGTCGACGCGCGGCCGGGCGTGTACCCGGCGGCGTTCAAGCGCGAGGCCGCGGCCTGGCCGCGCCTGTTCCGTCAGCTCGACATGGTGTACCGCTTCGACTACGCGGTCGTGCACAACCACCGCGCCGGGGCGCCGGCGCGCATCATCGACGAGGATCCCAACTGGGTCCTCGGCTACGCCGACGACCGGGCCCTGGTGTACCTGAAGAAGGTGGGGGAAAACGCCTGGCTCGTCCCCTCCCAGCCCCCGCGCCTCGTCGCGCCGAACCGGATGTACCCGTCGGACCTCGACGCGCTCCTCGCCGACAAGCGCAAGGCGGGCAAGGCGCTCGAGGAGCTCGACCGCTGGCTCGTGCAGGCCCCGGACAGCGTGCAGGCCCTGATCTGGAAGGCGTACGCCCTCGGCCGCCTCGGCCTGTCCGACAAGGCCGACCGCCACCTGGAGCTCGCACGCGAGCGGCCGCGCCTGCGTCGCGACCCCGAGCTCAAGGCCGCCTACGCCTACGCGCTCGAGGCCCGGGGACGCGCGCCGGAGGCCCGCGAGGCCTACCTGTCCGCCCTCGACTCGGCCCGCCGCCTGGGCGAGACCCGCGCGGAGGCGGAGATACTCCCTCGCCTGGCCGCCGTGCAGCGCTCGCTCGGCAACGAGGCGGCCGCTCGGGAGGCCGAGGCCATGGCCGAGGCCCTGCCCGCGCCGGTCGAGCCCGAGGAATGACCTGGACAACATGTCCCGGTCCTGTTATACTCGGAACTCGATAAGAGGATGAAAACAACGCTTCTGCGCCGTCTGTCCGCGGTCCTCCTTCTGACCCTCGCCGCCGCCTGCACCCCTCCCAAATACGCGAGCTACGAGTCGATCAACAAGGACTTCGCCGCCTCCGTCCCCTGGGGCTGGCAGGTGATGACGGACCAGCAGGAGAACGATTTCGCGCAGACGACCTTCATCGGCCCCTTCGACCCGGATTTCTATCTCGGCGCGCCGAGCCTCAGCGTGCGCTGGTACCGCCGCTACCGCCCCCACCGGCTCATGGACGGGCGCCTGGAGGTGTATTCCGGGGTCGACGATTTCATCAGCCAGACCCTCAAGCAGATCTACGGGCCCGAGTACGTCCTGCTCCGGCTCGACGGGAAGGTGTCCTACGACAACGACCGGAAGGTCGAGGTGATCCCCGAGGTCACGCTCAAGCAGTCCGGGATCAAGGCTAAGGGCTTCATCGTCGAGTCCGCGACGCCGGCTCCGGAAGCCAACAAGTGGGGCATCAGCGCCCAGGCCGGGACCGACAAGCCCTTCGTCCTGCGCAAGCACGCCTATGTGGTCGTTCCCGTCGAGGACGGCTTCTACGTCCTGACCTACCCCGCGACGGAGCGGGGCTTCCCCAACTATCTGGATAAATTCGCCGGGCTGATGGGCTCCTTCATGCCGCGCACCGCCGGCCCCGGAGGCGCGAAGATCCGGGTCCCCGGCCCCCGACCCTCCTAAGGCTCCGGACCCCTGGCCCGTTCGCGGGCCCTCTGCTACACTGAACCGATGCCGTCCGCCGAGAAACCACGCCTTTCCACCCGCGACATCCGCCTCGCCGCGACGATCCGCGCCAAGCCGGAGCTCGTCTACCGCAGCCTGACCTCGGCGCGCGAGCTGACGCGCTGGTGGGTGCTCGGCGCCGAGACCGACGCGCGCAACGCGGGCCGCCTGCGCATGATCTGGCCGGTGCGCCGCGCCAAGGACGGCGTCCGCTGCCCCGGTTTGGGGGAGCGGGAGGGCGTTTTCGTGGACCTCGAGCCCGCGCGCAAGGTCGCCTGGCTGTGGAAGCCGGCCCGCGGCGAGAAAGGCGTGCCGGCGCTCACCTCCATCTTCATACTTCCCGCCCGCGGCGGGAAAAGCGAGGTGACCTTGCTCCATTCGGGCTTCCCCTCGGCGGCGAGCGCCGACGCGCTCTACGACCGCTACGCGCGGGCCTGGGAAGACGGCCTCGCCAAGCTCAAGCTCTATCTCGAGAAGGGCCGCACCTGCAAGCTCGAGTGCCTCGACCTCGAGGCGGTCCGGATATTCACCACGAGGCCGAAGCGATGAACGCGCTCACCATCCTGCTGGCGGTCATCGCCGGCGCCGCCGTCTCGGGCGTGATCTTCTATCTCGTCTTCTTCTCTTCCCGCAAGAACGAGGACGCCGGCCGCGTCCAGATGCGCGAGGACTTCCGCGCCCTCCTCGAATTGGCGGAGCAAAAGTTCGAGACGGAGCGGGTCAGGCAGAAGAGCGAGCTCGACGAGAAGAAGGCGGCCGTCGAGAACACGGTGGACAAGCTGTCCGAGCGGCTGAAGAACTACGAGGAGCTCGTCCGCAAGTTCGAGGCCGACCGGGCGACGAAGTACGGCTCGCTGGAGAAGGGCCTCAAGGACGCGACCGAGCAGACCGCCAAGCTCGCCTCCTCGACCGAGGGGCTGCGCGCCCTGATGGACAACTCCCGCGCCCGCGGCCAATGGGGCGAGCGGATGGCGGACGACATCCTGCGCGCGTCCGGCCTGCAGGAGGGGGTCCAGTACCGCAAGAACCGCGCCCTCGACACCGCCGCCACCCGTCCCGATTTCACCTTCCTGCTCCCCGAGGGCAAGAAGCTCAACATGGACGTGAAGTTCCCGCTCGACAACTGGCTGAAGATGCTGCACGCCGCGAGCGAGGAGGACCGCGCGAAGCTGAAGAAGGACTTCGAGCGGGACGTCAAGAACCGGATCAAGGAGCTCCAGGGGCGCGGGTACATCAGCGTCGAGGAAAGCACTCTCGACTACGTCCTGCTGTTCATCCCGAACGAGCAGGTGTACGGCTTCATCCAGGAGAACTATCCGGGGCTCGTGGACGAGGCTCTGGCCCAGAAGGTCGTCCTGTGCTCGCCTTTCACCCTCTACGCCGTCCTCGGCGTGATCCGCCAGTCCTTCGACAACTTCCACTTCGCGCAGGCGACCCAGGAAGTGCTCAAGCTCATCTCGCATTTCTCGGCGACCTACGAGACGTTCAAGACGCGGTTCGTGAAGCTCGGCGAGCAGGTCGGGAAGGTCGGCGAGCTCTATCACGACATCGAGCAGACCTCGTTCAAGCGCCTCGACGCCTCGGTCGCGAAGATCGACCGCGTGCGCAAGGGCGAGGAAAAGCCCGAGACGCCGGCCCTGCCTCCCGACCTGGGATAACACCTCGTTCTCCTGCCGCGGCGACTGTTTCCGGAAACAGTCGGGCGGACTCGCACCGGTGCGAGTCCCGGCCGGTCAGGTCCGGCCGCAAGCGGCCGGACACAACTGCTTCAAGAGGAAGGCCTTCAGCAGTTAGTAATTGTAGGCGAAGCCGACCATGTGGGACTGGAGGGTGTAGCTCGTCTTGAAGAACTTCTCGTACTTCTGGTTGGAGCGCGCGGTCGCGATCGTCGAGCTGACGATCAGCTTGAAGCCGCGGCCGACGGGCACGGCGAGGTCGAAGAGGAAGTTGTCCTGGTTGAGGACCATCGTGTCGCCGAGATAGGTCCCGCCGGGGTCCTGCGCCAGGCGCGAGAGGTACTCCCGCCGGGTGTTCAGGTAGGCGACGGAGAACTCCACCCGCCGCCGGCCGAGGGTGAAGGTCGCCCGCGGCTGGATCGAGGTCTCCTCGTAGGAGTAGTAGTCGCCCGTGTAGCGCGCGGTCTGGGCGTCGTAATGGTTCTGCGTGCTGTCGAGGCGCGTCCAGGAGCCCTGCAGGTCCGCGTACACCCCGCTCTCCTCGCCGAGGCGCCAGCCCCGGCCGAGCCCGACGGCCACGGTCTTGAGCTGGTCGCCGCGGCGCTCCGACGACAGCGCGCCCGACGGCTGGACGATGTTCTGCTCGGGGTAGCTCCGGTCCGTCCAGTTGACCGACAGCCGCGTCTTCACTCCGGGGATCGCGAAGGGGAAGGCCGCCGTCCCGGTCCAGGACAGGTTGTTGGTGTCGAGCGTGCGGCCCGAGGCCTGCTCGCGGCCCAGGCCCTGGCCTTTGACGGTGGACTCCAGCGAGCGGTAGTTGGGGAACTCGATGCGGTACCAGTCGAGCGACGCCCCGACCGTGACGGCCTCGGCGACCGCGTACTCCGCCTCCAGGCCGAGCGAGGGCTTGCGGTAGTCGAACAGGCCCTTTCCCCACTTCTCGTCGGTGGTCTCGCGCAGGAACTCCCAGCGGTAGCCCGCCTGGGGCTTGAGCTTGAGGTTGCCGTGCCGCCAGACGCCTTTGACGCGCAGGGAATGGCTCATCGAGTCCTGGAACAGCTGGCCGCCGCTGCCGAGGTCGGCGATGGACTTGGTGCCCTGGTAGGCGAAGGCGTAGGTGGGGATCAGGCCCCAGGCCTCGGAGAACTTCAAGGCGGGCGTGGCCTGCAGGTTCGCGTTGCCGTTCCACGAGGTGGACTTGCCGTCCTGCAAGGTCTGCCCCAGGAGGAAGGTGCCGCCGAAGACGGGGACGAGCTCCACGGCGCGCGCCGGTCCCGCCGCGAGCAGCGCGGCCGCCAATAGGAGGAGGGGGCGTGTCATCTCTCGCGGGGTCCTTTTTCGCCGCTCGGGGTGCCGAAGCGGTAGGTGATCGCGAAGAGGTGCGAGCCCGCGATGTCCCCGCCGGGGCCGAAAGCGTAATCGGCCTCGACGGGCCCGAAGCGGCCGCCCACGCCGGCCTTGAGGCCGGAGAAGCGTCCTGCGTCGGGAGTCTTGGTGTTGATGCCTGCGCGGAAAGCCACGGAGTTGTTCTCGCCCGAGAGGCGGGCGCGGTACTCGCCGCCGAGGGCGACGTAAAAGGGCGAATACGCCGGGGCGACCATGTCGGCGACGACGCTCCAGCCCGGGCTCGGGCGCCAGGCGCCGCCGAAGGCCGCGCGGGCGGGCAGCGGATTCGATTCGGTCTCGTACTTGAGTCCGCCGCCGAGGTTGTGGCCCGAGACGCCGACCGCCCAGTCGTCGTCGAGGTCGTACTGCGCGCCGAGGTCGAAGGTCGTCGTCTTGGCCGTGGCGACGATCTTCGACTCGACCCGCTTGACCGTCGCGGCCAGGCGGAGCTTGTCGCCCGCGGTCGTGCCGTAGCTGAAGCCGTACACCGTGTCGCCGGGGCCGAAGCCGCCGGTGACGGCGCCGGAATCGTCGCGTCCCTCGAGGGTGCCGTAGCCGAGGTGGCGGTACGCGAGGCCGAAGCGATGCTTGCCGAACGCCCCGCCGTAGGCCAGATGGTCGGCGCCGATGCCGTTGCCCAGGATCGAGTGCGTGAAGTAGGCCTCGTGCGCGTTGATGCCGACGAGCGCCGCCGGGTTCGTCGTCAGGGCGCCCGCGCCGGAGGCGCAGGCCTGGCCGGCGTCGCCCATGCCGGCGGCGCGCGCGTCGGGCTGGGTGTTGAGGAACTCGGCCGTCGAATTGCGCCCCGCCGCCCGGGCCGCGAGGGCCGGGAGCAGGAGCATGACGGCGAGCAGCAGATTCCTCATCTTTGCACCGCGAACTTGATGGTGCGGCGGCCGCCCGTGCCTTCGATGACGGCGAGGTACACCCCGCTGGCGAGCGCGCGCCCGTCCCGGTCGGTCCCGTTCCAGCTCAGGACCTGGCCCGCGGCGTCGGCGTCGAGCTCCTTGAGCAGGCGGCCCGTCGCCGTGAAGATCTTGACGTGCGCGCCCGCCGGGAGGCTGGAGAGCTTGATGTTGGTGTGGCCGGCGCTCGGGCGGTACGGGTTGGGGAAGACGAAGCCGTCGGCGACCGAGCCGCCGGGCGTCTGGGCGACGATCTGGAACAGCGAGAAGTGGTCGGTCGTGCCGATGACCTGGCGCGTCGCGGTATCGGCGCTGCTGTCGAGGACGACCCAGCCGGTCGTCGCGTCGTAGCGGGCCAGCCTCAGGTGGTCGGGGTTGACGCCCGCGACGTTGGCCAAGGTGTAGCCGATCTTGATGGTCACCGGCGTCGCGGGCTGCAGGCCGCCGGCGTTCACCGAGATCGTGACGCCGAGCGCGGTCAGGCCGGGGCGCGCCGGCAGGGCCGGCACGGCCGAGGCGCCGGGCACGGTCACCGAGATGGTGGCGGGCGCGGAGAAGCCGCCGGGCGGCACGACGACCTCGGCGGTGGTGCCGCCGGCGAGCGCGGTGGTGACCGTGGCCGAGGAGCCCGTGGCCAGGTTGGTGAACGACGGCGCGCCGAGGGCGTAGATGCCGTCGGGGTCGGACACCTCGGCGCTGACGACGCCGGTGACGGAGTTCACCGTGGTCACGCCGTCGATGACCTGCTCGAAGACGCTCGAGGCCTGGTTGAGCTTGAAGATGCGCATCACCGACAGCGGCACGAGGATCGACTGCGCCCCGTAGGCCCCGACGCTGATGCTGCCGGAGGTGACGGTGTAGGGCATGCTGACGGTGACGAGCCTGCTGCCCGCGCCGGCGGCGGTGGTCGGGCTCGCGTCGCGCACGGCGGAGAGCTTGAGGACCGTCGTCGAGACGAAGGTGTTGGCCGTCGCCGCGAAGGCGGCGGTGGTCAGGGCCAGGTCGGCCGCGGCCAGCTCGGCCTTCCCTTGTATGCCCAGGCGCACGCTGAAGCCGTAGGTGTTGGCCGGGATGTCGGCGCGCAGCAGCGGGTTGGAGAAGTTGACCACGGCGCCGCCCGCCGAGGTGACGAGCACGGTCGAGTACACCGTCGTGTCGCGGGCGAGGGCGCCGAGCGAGGCGCGCAGGAGGTTGGCCTGGGCGCTCAGGCTGTTGGTCGAGGAGAAGAAGGCCTGGGTCTGGCCGAAGGAGTCGGTCACCGCCTGGGTCGAGGTCACGGCCGAGACGACCGAGCCGTTGGAGAGCGACAGCGAGACGACGCCGGAGCCGGTGGCGACCGAGAAGGTGGCCGTCGAGTTGGAGACGGGGTTCGAGTAGCCGTCATAGATGGTCGCGGTCAGCACGCTCGGCACGCCGGCGATGGTGGACTGCGGGTTGGCGAGCATCGTGATCGAGGCGGGCACGCCGGCGCGGACGACCGCGGCGTAGGTCGAGACGCCGACCACGCCCGCGCCCGTGTCGGCGGCGCGGATGACGATGCTCTCGGCCTTGGTGTAGGTCTGGTTGGCGATGGTGACCACGCCGTTGGCGGGCATGTTGACGTTCGTCGTGCCCAGCACGCCCGCGCCGGCGAGGTTCTGGTTGGAGGCGTTGAGGGCCGACAGCGAGAGGGTGCCGGCGTACCCGACGACGGGCGTGCTCGACGCGTCCACGGCGCGCACGGTCATCGAGAACGGCACGCCCGCCTGCGTCCCGGTGGGGATGGTGACGATGAAGTGGCTCGGGCCGCGGATGACGATGGTCCCCGAGAGGCCGGTCTTGATGCTCCCGCTGCCGCGGGTCGCCTTGATCTGGATGTCCTCGATCTTGTTGTAGGTCTGGGAGCTGATCACGACGGCGCCGCCGGAGCCCGAGAAGCTCACGACGCTCGTGCCGAGCGTGCCGGTGCCCTGGACCGCGGTCTGGTCGAACAGAGGCGTCAGGGTCACGCCGGACTCGGTGTACCCCGGGAGCTGGTGGCCGTAGGCGTTGACCGCGGTGATCGTGCTGCGGAAGGCGACGCCGACGGACGTGACCGTCGGCACGTCGACCCGATAGCCGTCGAGGAAGTTCGACTCGACGACGACGCCCGGCGTCGAGACGGCTATGCCCGGAGTGAAGATCGCGGCCGAAGCGGTGAAATTGGCGTAGTTGTCGAAGGTGTGCGCGCCGCAGCCCCGGCCGTCGATGTTGAAGCGCGCCTGGCCGAGCGAATCCGTGTAACCGACGATCGAGGTCCCGCCGCAGGTGCCGAGCGGTCCGGCCAGCACGCCGTTGAAGCCGTACATGAAATAGGTGGAGTTGATCATGTCCCGGAGCTGGACGACGGTGGCGGGCACGGTGCCGCCGCCGACGGCGTACACCGTGACCGTCATGGTCGTGTGGCGGACGTCGGTTTGCAGCACCGCCGACGAGTAGGCGACGGTGAATGTCGACGGACGCGGGTCCGCCAGGCTCACCGCCAGGCTCGGGAGCCCGAGCGCGTACGCGGTCACGGTCGGATCGACGTTCGGAAGCGCCAAGCCAGGAGAGCAGGTGATGCCGCCGGACTCGGAGAACATGAGGCGATAGGCGACGCGCACCTGGCCGGTGCTGTCGGTCAGGTAGTAGTTCGCGGCCGGCGTCAGGCTGGACTCAGGGATGACGGCGTTGCAGACGCCGGTGAAATTTGTCCGGTCCAGGGCGACGGGGAAATTCGAGACCCGTCCGCCGGTGGAGTTGGAGACGGTGAAGGTCAGGGTCGTCACCTGGACGATGCGGCCGGTGCCGGAATCCTCGATCGAGGGAGTGGAGAGCGTCACGGTGAAGGTCGAGGCGCGGGTCTCGCGCGACACGACCGAGACGGAGGTGCCGACGCCGATCACGGTCGCGGTGAGGGTCGAGGAGAACGCGCTCCAGTCGGAGTGGCTCAGGCTGTTGAGGTCGGCCTCCACCGCGAGGCCGAGCAAGCCGGTATCGCTGGAGCTGTATTGCCCGTTGACGACGCCCCCGGTGGCGGCGGCCGTCGTGGCGGTGGCGTTGTAGGCCAGTCCCGGCGTGGCCGTTTGAGAGATCGCGAGGGAAGCCATCCCTTGGGGGGCGCTTGCGCCGTTGCGAGCTTCGAAGGTAACGGTCGTTCTCCACACGCTGAGGGTCTGCGCGACGGTCGGAGTGGTGACGTCGACCACCAGGCGCGCGCCCGAGTCGCCGACGGCGTAGGCGTTGCGGCCCGAGATCTGCGTGCTCGTGAAATAGAACATGCCGGTGCTGCTGACGGCGATGCCTCCCGACCCCCATTGGGCGTCGAAGTCGTCGTACGCGAAGTTCATCTTCCAGTTGACGGCGCCCGTGACGGGGTCGAGCGACACGAGCTTGCCGTCATCGAGCATGTACAGCGAGGTGCTGTTGACCAAGGTCGGGGCGCCGGCGTACTGCATGGAAACGGTCGGGGTATAGCTCCAGGAAGTCGCTCCCGTGGTCCGGTCGTAGGCCTGGAGCGAGCTGAAACCGTTCGAGACGATCACCCGGCTCGGGGCGATGACCGGGCTGAAGATGGTCGTCTGGTCGTTGATTCCGGCCCCGGCGGTGCGCCAGACGGTGGTGTTGGTGAGGAGGTCCATCTTCATCAGGTTCTCGCCGCCGAAGGCCGCGTTCTCCGAGGTGAAGTAGGCGAAGCCTTGATCGTCCACCGACAACGCGAGCGAATCCGACCACCCGCCGGGGTCGTGGCTGCTGATGAAAACGCCGGTATCGCTGGAGAGGGAGATCGTGCCCGTGTAGTTCCCGCGATAGATCACCCGCGCGCCGTCGGTGGAGAGCACGGGCGCGCCCGCGTAGCTGCTCGCTCCCACCTTCGTGCGCCACCGCACTCCGCCCGTGCTGGGATCGATCTTGTAGATGTAGGCCGGATAGGTGCCAAGGCCGCGCTCGTCGTCCTGATCGCCGGTATAGATGAAGCCGTCCGCGCCGAGCGTGGGGACTCCGCCTTCGTATTCGTAGGTCGTGAACGGACCGCGGGGATCGACCGTCCATTGAATGGCGCCGGTCGCGGTCGAGAGGGCCACGACGACGTTGCGGCTCGAATAGATCACGAGGCCGTTGTCGGTGATCGCCGGCTGCGATACGGGAAAGCCGCCCGTTCCGGTCTGCCAAACGGTGTTGCCGTTCGTCGGATTCAGGGCCAGGATCCGGTCGAAGGAGGGGACATAGAGGGTTCCGTCGGGGCCGAGACTGGGGCCGTAACGAGAATAAACCGTGCCGGAGCCGCCCCCATAGTTGGTGCTGCCGAGGACCTGCCGGCTCCAATAGACCCGGGGGTTGCCGATGCTGCCGGTGACGGTCGTCGAGCTCGTGTGCTGCGGGGTGCCGTGCCACATCGGCCAGGGCGTCTGGGCCGGTCCCGCCGAGGCTGAGCCCGCGAGGGCCAGGACCGCCGCCGCGGCGAGGAGGAGCTTCCTCACTGGAGGACCCCGGCCTTGATCAGGATCTTGGGCTCGACGACGAAGTCGATGCTGCGGCCGCCGAACTCGGTGGCGGTGATCTTCTGCTGGAAGTTGTGCTGGACGAGCTTCTCTTTGTAGGTGGCGCCGCTCGTCACGCCGCCGAAGTCGGCCTTGGTGGCCACGCGCCCCTCGTCCGAGACCACGTAGAAGTCGTACACCTCGCGCGAGCCGTCGAAGGTGTAGGTGATGGTGACGCGGTCGTGGAAGACGCCCGCGCCCTCGGGCTGGGTGACCGAGGAGGGCCGGGCGGCGTCCTCGCAGGCCTGCGCCGTGCAGTTCACGGGAGCCGCCGTCGCGCAGCCCGCGAGGCCGCAGGCCGCGCCGCCGCCGAGTATGCGCGTGTGGATGCCGCCGACGGCGTAGTCGTAGGAGGTGATGTTGGCCCCGGCCGCGGGCTGCCAGCCGTACTTCTCGGTCCCGTTGATCTTGTAGGAGTAGTTGTCGAAGAGGGTGGTCCAGAACGCGGTCCCCGCCGTCTCGTTGGTGAAGGTGTTGGTCTGGCCGTCGTAGGCGACCTTGTCCGCGGCCAGGGGGGAGTTGACGAGGTGCCCGCCGGTGCCGACCTCGAGGATCGTGTCCCGGGTGTTGGAGCGGCCGGTCTCGAACTCGGTGATGAAGAAGTCGGGGGCGGCGCCGGACTTGCCGGTGAGGTAGCGCGTGGCGGCGGTCAGGTCCTCGGGCAGGTTCTGGTTGAAGCGGGCCTGGTAGTAGAAGTAGTCGAAGCGGTCGTCGCGCTCGGAGAGGGCGACGAGCTTGAACTGGTCGGCGGCGGGGCGCACGACGTACTCCTCGAGGCGCACGCGCTTGCCGAAGGCGTCGATGAGGGTCTTGCCCTCCTGGTACTCGGCGCGGCGGGACTCGACGGCGGCGGCGGCCTGGATGGCCTCCTTGGACTGGCCCAGGGCGACCTCGCGCTCGACGTCCTTCTTGAAGTCGTCGTCCACCGTCCGGGGGGCGGTGGTCCTCTCCCGCATCTTCATCGGCTTGCGCTCGGCGACGATGACCTTGGGGGCCGCGGCGGGGGCGGCGGGCTTGGCCGCGGCGACGGCGGCCGCGGCGGCGGCCTTGGGGGCGACGGCGGCGCGCTCCGCGGCGCGCTCGAGGGGCTGGTCGGGCATGACCCGGATGGAGCGCATGGTGCGCCCGTCGCCGAGCTCTATCTCCTCGCCGAGCAAGGTCCTGACCCCGACGACGCCCTCGCTGACGTCGATCAAGGTGGCCCGGGAGGCGGCCACGTCCACCGAGAACGCCGTGCCGCGGACCGCGCACACCGCGGTCGGCGTGCGGATCTGGAAACGCCGGTTCATGGTCTTGGTGACCCAGGCCTTGAGCGTGCCGACCTCGAGCTTGAACAGGGCCATGGTCCCTACCGCGGCGGAGGATTCGGCCGTGAACTCGGAGGAGGCGCCGAGGAGGATCTTCGAGCCGTCCGGGGTGAGGAGCGAGGCCGTCGAGCCGCCGCCGGTGCGTATCTTGTCGCCCTTGTCGACGCGCCAGGGGACCTCGGTCACCCGGCTCCAGGTCTGGGCTCTCGGCAGGTAGACCTCGACGTTGCCCTGGCGCTCCACGATGTCGATCTGGGCCCAGGCCGCCTGGCCAAAAAAAAGCGCCGCGAGGGCGAGGAGGCAGGCGCGTAATAGGAGGGGTGGCATTACCCCGGAAGTATAGAGAGGGTATCCGGGCGCGTCAATGTCATAAAGGTTACGGGATTCGAGGCCCTAGACCGGGGAAAGAGGGCGGCGGCGGGAGACCGGCTGCTTCGGCCGCCGTTCCACGGCGTCCTTGCGGGTCTGGCGGCATCGGAGCAAAGCCTGCGGCATCGGACCGATCGGGAAGAAGCCGTTGGAGCGGTTCGGGGCCGGCTGGCGCCCCAAAAGGTCGTCCAGGAAGCGTTTCATGGCCTTCCGGGTCGCAACGCACCCGCCAAAGAGAGCGCCCCGGCCGCGAAGCGGCCGGGGCGCCTGTTATCCCGGAGCTAGCTCTGAGTTAGAGCTTGACGACGCCGGCAGCCTTCGGGCCCTTCTCGGTCTGAAGGAGATCGTACTGGACGGCCTGGTTCTCGCTCAAGGAGCGGAAGCCGTCGGACTGGATCGCGCTGTGATGCACGAACACGTCCGCGGAGCCGTCGTCGGGGGTGATGAACCCGAAGCCCTTCTGATCGTTGAACCACTTCACTTTGCCTTGCATGCTTGTACACCTCGTATTGCGACTTGTACGGGCCCCTCGGCAGGGCCTTCTCGTCGACGAATCGACGGGAACTGACAAAATTATACCACGAGGCTTTCGTCCGTCAAGTACCATTTGTTACTGATATGGGGGCTTATTTTGGCACCCTCCGTAGGGCCTAGAAAAGACCTATAAGCGGCGTCATAATGAGCCTAAACGACGCTTAATGGACGGAAAACGCGAGGGGAGGGGGGCGGAAAGGCCGAAAAGAGGCTTACTTCGAGCCTTGGCGGGCTTTGCGGCGGGCTTCGGCGGCGGCCCAGCGCTCTTTCTCGTCCGGGGTCTCCACGAGCAGCGGCGGGACGGCGGCGGGGCGGCCCTGCTCGTCCACGGCGACCATGGTGACGAGGCAGGAGTTGGTGTGGACGCGGGTGCCGCCGGGCATATCCTCGGCGTAGACCTCGACGCCGATCTCCAGGGAGGTGCGGCCGGTGTAGTTCACCTGGGCCTTGGCGATCAGGAAGGTCCCCACCCGGATGGGGACGAGGAACTCGACGCGCTCCATAGCGACGGTCACGCAGGGCTTGCGGGAGTGGCGCATGGCGCAGACCGAGGCGGCCTTGTCGACCATCTGGAGGACCTTGCCGCCGAAGACGGTCCCGTGCATGTTGGCGTCCGGGGGGAACATCAGGTCGGCGACGTCGGAGATGGAGTCGCGCGAGGGACGCGGGGCCAGGCGGCGCTCGACCTTGGGGCGCTTAGCGGGCATACATCCCGGGCCGGCGGTCGGCGAACAGGTCGCAGGCGGGGTGGACCTTCTTGTTCTTGGCGGTCCAGGCGTCGATGGTGACGACCGCGGCGGCCGGCTGGTCGGGGCCGAGGCGGACGAGCAAGGTGCCGTTCGGGGAGACCATCTGGGACTGGCCGATGTAGCGCAGGCCGCGCTCGACGCCGACCCGGTTGGCGGTCGCGGAGAAGACCCGGTTCTCGAGGGAGCGGATCTTCATCCCTTCCGGGGCCCAGGGGAGGACGAGGTTCGAGGGGTGGGCGATGATCTCGGCCCCCTTCAGGGCCAAGGTCCGGGCGGCTTCGGGGAAGAACCAGTCGAAGCAGACCATGACCCCGACCGAGACGCCCTTGACCTTCTCGGTCCAGAAGCCGGTGTCGCCGGGCGTGAAGAACTTCTTCTCCCCGCCGAAGAGGTGGGTCTTGCGGTAGACGCGGCTCTTGCCGCCCTGCGCCAGGACCGCCGAGTTGTACAGCTTGGCGCCCGCCTTCTCGGGGAAGCCCGCGACGATCGCGCAGCCGTGGCTGGCGGCGTAGGCGCGCAGCAGGCCGACCAAGGGCCCGTTCGCCGTCTCGGCGCACTTCGCCGCTTCCTTCTTGTTCTTGAAGTTGTAGCCGGAGGCGAAGAACTCGGGGAGGACCCATAGGTCGGCGTCCTGCCGGTCCATCAGCTCGAAGCACGCCTTGATGTTCTGGGGCGCCTTGAGGAACCTGGGCGAATTTTGGACGACGCCGAGCCTGAATTCCATGGCGGCCATCGTACCAAAATAGCAGGACACCCGTAATGGTGTCAGGCCGTGCAGTATGTGCAGTATTCCGAGGTATCCGCGCCTGAATACTGCACATACTGCACGGCCTGACACTTCCTAGGTCTAAAGTCCTATATCCGCCGGAGGGCTTCCTTTATAGAATCCGCGGGTGAGCAAGAAAGAGGCGCTGTCCTGGTGGCGGATGCACCTCGAGGACGACCCCCGCCGCCCCCACTCCCAGATCAAGACGCAGATCGACGGCGTGGAGCGGTTCATGCGCCTCGAGCCGCGCTCGCGCGTGCTCGACCTCGGCTGCGGCTCGGGCCGGCGCACGATCGAGCTCGCCCGCCGCGGGCACCGCGTCCTCGGCGTGGACCCCGACGAGCGCGCCCTGTCGGTGGCGCGCGCCTCGGCCAAGGGCGAGAAGCTCAACGTCCACTTCATGAAGGCCGACACCCGCGCGATCCCCTACCGCAGCGAGATCGACGCCGTGGTCAGCCTCGACGGCGCCTTCGGGCAGCTGGCGAGCGACCGCGACGACCTGCGCTGCCTCGAGGCGGCGCGCAAGGCGCTGAAGCCCGCCGGGCTCCTCCTGATCGACACGCTGAACAAGGAATGGCTGATGCGCCACTTCGAGCCGAACTTCTGGGAGCAGGGCGAGGAGCGCAAGAGCTCCGTCGTGCTCGACCAGATCGGCTTCGACTTCGAGCGCGGGCGCCTGGACAACCGCCGCGTCATCGTGGACGCCGACGGCAAGCGCACCCCCTCGTTCGTCAGCGTGCGCGTCTACACGCTGACCGAGATCAAGGCCCAGCTCGAGCGCGCGGGGCTGACCTACCTGCAGAGCTGGGGCGGCTTCGACGGCTCCGCCTACGGCATGGACAGCGCGCGCCTGGTCGTGCTCGCCGAGCGCCCGGTGGAGCGCGCGGCGAAGAAGGCCGATCCCGACGAGCCGCCGACGGCGATCCGCATCAAGGGACGGAGGTAGCGATGAAAGGGCTCCTGCTGGCGTCGTTGCTCGCCGCCGTCCCCGCGGGAGCCGCCGAGCCGGCCGCCCCCCGCATCGACTTCTCGAGCTTCACCTTGTCCAACGGACTGCGCGTCGTCCTGTCCCGGGACGCCTCGGTGCCGGTCGCGGCGATGACGATGATCGTCGACGTGGGCGGGCGCCACGAGGCGCCCGGTCTGTCCGGCTTCGCCCACCTCTTCGAGCACCTGATGTTCGAGGGCTCCAGGCACGTGCCGCGCGGCGACTTCGACAAGCTGCTCGAGACCTACGGCGGCGACAACAACGCGTCCACGCACGAGGACTTCACCTTCTACTACGAGCAGGTGCCCTCCAACGCCCTGCCGGTGGCCGTCTGGCTCGACGCCGACCGCGTCGGCGCCCTGAACGTGGCGCCGGAGTCGGTGAAGAACCAGATCGAGGTCGTGAAGGAAGAGAAGCGCATGCGCGTGGACAACGAGCCTTACGGTTCGATGCTCTACGTGGACATGGCCTCGCACACCTTCTCCAACTGGCAGAACTCGCACCCGACCATCGGCTCGTTCGCCGACCTCGACGCCGCGTCGCTCAAGGACGTCCGCGCTTTCTTCGAGGCCTACTACTCGCCCGACAACATCATCGTCGCGATCGTCGGCGACATCGACCTGGACGCGACGCGGGCCCTGGTCTCGTCCTATTTCGGCTCGATGCCGGCCAAGCCCCGTCCCAAGGCCGCCGACACGGCGGAGCCCGCTCCGGCCGGCGAGCGGACGGTCAAGCTCTCCGACCAGCACGCCAAGCTCCCGGCGCTCGGCTTCACCTGGAAGGGCGGGCCGGAGCGCGGCACGGACGACTACTACGCGCTGCTGCTGCTGGGCAAGGCGCTGTTCTCGGGCAAGAGCGCGCGGCTGTACCAGAGGCTCGTCAAGGAGGCCCAGGCCGCGGTCTCGCTCGACGGCGGCCTCGGCTTCCCGATCTCGGACGCCGACGAGTACAAGGCGCCCGGGGCCTTCGGCGGCTTCGTCATCCACAAGCGCGAGAAGACGGGGAGCGAGCTCAAGGCGCTCGTCGCGGCGGAGATCGCCCGGGTCGCGAAGGAAGGCCTGAGCGCCTCCGAGCTCGAGCGGGTGAAGACCAAGTTCCGCTCGGACTGGCTGCGCGGCCAGGAGACGAGCCTCGGCCGGGCTCAGCGTCTGCTCTACGCCGCGCTGCTCGACGGCGACCCCGAGGCCGCCAACTTGGAGCTGTCGCGCTTCATGGCCGTCACGCCCGAGATGGTCCGCCGCGCCGCCGCGGCGCGGCTGTCGCCCGCGGCCGCGACGTGGTTCGAGCTCGCCGCCGGGGAGGAAAAATGATCGCGTCCCTCGTCCTGCTGTCGGCCGGGCTCGCCGCCGCCGCCCCCGTCGACATGTCGCGGCCTCCCGAGGTCGCGCCGATGCGCGCCGTGAAGCTGCCGCCGCGGCAGGAGTGGAAGCTGCGCAACGGCATGACGGTGGTGCTCGTTCCGGACAAGCGCGTGCCGCTCGTCACCGCGCGCCTGGCGTTCCCCGGCGGCGAGGCCGCGGTCCCGGCGGAGGACGCCGGCCTGGCGGAGGCGCTGGCCGAGCTGCTGACCGACGGGACGGCGAAGAAGTCGTCGAAGGAGATCGCCGAGGCGGCCGAGCTGTTCGGCGGCTCGCTGTCCGCCGGCGCCGAGCCCGACGCGATCGTGCTCCGCGCCTCCGCGCTCGCGGACAAGGCCGACGCGATGGCGTCCCTGCTGGCCGAGGTCGTGCGCTCGCCCTCGTTCCCCGAGGGCGAGGTCGCCCTGCGCAAGGCGAACATGAAGGAGGAGCTCGCCGCCTCGCGCGCGGAGAGCGACTTCCTGGCGGGCGTCGCGTTCTACAAGAAGATCTTCGCCGGGCACCCCTACTCCGTGACCGCGCCGACGGACGCCTCGATCGAACGCATCGACCGCGCGCGCGTGGCCGCGGCCTACAAGCGCCTGCTCACGCCGGGCGGGGCGCTGCTCGTCCTCGTGGGCGACCTGTCCCGGCGCGACGCCGAGGCGCTGGCCGTCAGGCATTTCGGGACCTGGCGGGGCGGCCCGGCCGCCGCGGACGCCCCGCCCGTGCCGCGCGGCAAGGCGGACCGCGTCGTCTACCTGCTCGACCGGCCGAAGTCGAGCCAGGTGTCCTTCATCCTGGGCAACCCCGCCGTCCGCGAGGACAACCCCGCCTACTTCGACCTGCTGATCGCCAACCAGGTCCTCGGCGGGTCCTTCTCCTCTCGCCTGATGCGCGACATCCGCGAGACCAAGGGTTACACCTACGGGATCAGCAGCCGCCTCGAGCACCGCCTGACGGGCTCGCTGTTCAAGATCCGCACGCCGGTGCGCACCGAGGTGGCGGAGCCCGCGCTCGCCGCGATCCTGGGCCACTTGGACCGCATCCGCAAGGAGGAGCCGACGGCCGAGGAGCTCAAGCAGGCCAAGGCGTACCTCGCCGGGAGCTTCGCGCGTTCGCTCGAGACCCAGAGCGGCCTCGCCGACGCGGTGCTCAAGCTCCGGACGCGGCGCCTGCCCGACGGCTGGTACGACTCCTACGTCGAGCGGGTGCAGGCCGTCACCGGCGCCGGCGCCAAGCGCGCGGCGGAGGTGTTCATCCGCCCCGACGAGCTGACCATCGTCGCCGTCGGCGACGCCGCCAAGGCCGCCGCGGCCCTGGCGAAATTCACCGCGAAGCCGGTCGTCACCGTTGACCAAGACGGGAACTGACGCCCGGGCCGCGCTGGCTCCCGCTCTCGGGGCGGGGGCCGCGCTGTCGGCGATGATCTTCGCCTCGCGCCTGCCCGCCACGCTCGACTTCATCCTCCCGCGGCGCGCGGGCTGGGCGCTGTTCTCCCTCGCGCACGAGGCCCTGTCCCGCCCGGGGCCCCGGCGCGCCTTCACCGCCGCCGTCTCTCTGCTCCTGCTCGGCGCGGTCGCCCGGTTCGCCTGGCTGGCCGTCTCGGCGCTCCGCGGCCGCAAGTGGACGGCGGCGCTGTTCCTGGGCCGCGGGTTCGTCCTGGCGCTGATCGTCCTCCTGCTGCGCTGGTCGTTCTCGGTCTGGTTCGAGGTCGCTCAGAAGGTCTGGTTCCCGTTCGGCGCGCTGAACCCTCTCGAGCCCCTCGCGAACCTCGTGTTCTGTTCGCTCGTCGCGTACGCCGCCATGGCCGCCGCCCTCGCCTGCCTCTCGCCCCGGCCCGCGCCGCTGCGGACGCTCGCCGGCTGGGCCGCCGCCAACGCGCTGGCCGCCGCCGCGGCGCTCGTCCTGTGCGGCGCATGGAGGCCTTCGGCCTCTTCGGCCGTCGAGAGCCGCCGCCTGTTCGTCGTGCTGACCGAGGAGGAAGGGCGTCCGGGGCAGGCGGCCTACGACCTGCCGATCGCGCCCGCGCCGCGCCCGCCGTCCGGCGCCGGCCGTCTGGAGTCCCTGCGCGCGCTGTACGAGCGGCAGGCCAAGCTCATGGACCCGGCCGGCCTGAGGAGCGCGCTGATTCTCGGCGTGAAGCACGGCGACGACCTCGCGCGCGCGCTCCTGCTCGAGCACCTCTCCGCCGCCCCGCCCTCGCCCGAGGCCCTGGGCGCCTTGGGGGCGCTGGCCGACGAGACGGCGCACCGCGTCGGGTCCATGGGCGCCTCGCGCATCGCCTTGGCCTACGCTCATCTCGGCGACGCCGCCCAGGCCGCTCTCTGGGCCAGGCGCGGAGAAGCCGCTCCGCGCGGCATCCCGGCGGGGCTGCTCGACCTGAGCGGCGGAGGCGCGCTCAAGCCGGGACGGATCTCGGGACGGCTCGAGGGCCCGCGCCCGCTGAAGGTCGCGCTGTACCGGAAGTCGGACCCCGCCGCGCCCTACCTCCTCGACGCCGCCGGCCTCGTCGCGTCGGCGGAGCCCGACGCCGCGGGGCGGTTCTCGTTCTCCGGCCTCGCGGCGGGGCGCTATTATCTCGCCTTCGCCTTCGCGGTCCCGGAGAGGGAGATCCGCGTCGCGGGCCATCGCGGCGACCTGACGCTCGACGCGAGGCGGCCCGCCCTGGACCTCCCGGCGTTGACGGTCAAGCCCGCTTCGACCGGGCGTTGACTTCCCGCGGTTCCGGGGCCATACTGGGGCGAGGCTCCCATGTCCCCGCTCTCCCTCCTCCTCGCGGGCCTGATCGCCGCCGTGCCGTCCGCGACGGCAGGGACGCCCGCGTCGCCCGCCTCGGCCGTCGCCGGCGCCTTCTCCCGCGGCGAGCCCGTCGACCCCGGCTACGAGCTCGCGCGCCGGGTCCAGGACGCCCGCCCGCCGGTGGACCCGGCAGAGTTCGAGAGGCAGGTACGCGAGGCCGCCCGTAGCGTCGGCCTGGACGCCGCCGGCGCGGACGCCGCCGTCGTCTTCTACGCCGCCCGTCTCAAGACCTTGGATCCCGCCGGCTCCGTCGCGCCCCGCCGCGATGCGCGCCTGCCGCCCGCGCGGAGCGCCGCGGTGACGCGGGACGCGCGCGGGATGGCGCGGACCTTGACCGAGTTCCGGGGCGACGCCGGGTCCGTCCCCTCCGGCTCCGCCGGGGTCACCGTTCCCGCGGCTTCCGCGGGACGCTCCGAGGCCGAGATGCGCAAGCCCGCCGCGCAGCCGCAGAAGCTCGCGCGACCCGTGGTCCCGCCGGCGCCGGCCGCCGGCGCCGGGCAGGTCCCCGGGTTCGTCGAGGCCTCGCATAGGCTCATCAACCATTACGGGGACCCCGGCCTGGCCCTTCAGGTGGTCATCAACGCCCGCGGCGGCGACGCCAAGGAGGTCTCGCCGCGCGACCGGGAGGCCGCGCGCGCCGAGCTCGCCGGCGTGCTGAGCGTCCCGCCCGCCGCCGTCGACCCGACCATGCTCGCGCGCCTCGACCATTTCCTCAACACCTACGGCGCCGTGCGTTACGAGGCCCTCGATCCCAAGCCCGAGGACGGCTGGCTCAAGCGCAAGTCCCGGACCTTCGGCCGCGCGATCTTCGGCAGCGTCGCGCTGGGGGTCGCCCTGGGCTACGAGGGCGTCAAGGCCGTCGACCAGACCACCGGCGCGCGCTTCGGCGTCTGGCTCCCGAAGCTGATCGGCCGCGAGGGCTACGATTTCCACGACAACGCGTCGAAGGCGTCGTGGGGCGGCGTCGGCGCCAAGGTCAGCGGCGCCTGGTACGGCGTCTTCGACGAAGAGCCGAACACCCCCGCGCGCCGCTAGCGGCCGGCACGGAAGATCGAAAGCCCCCCGGCGCGCGCGCCGGGGGGCTTTCCGTTCGTCCCGCGGAAGGGCTTACTTCGCCGCGGCGTCCTTCAGGATCTTGCCGGCGAGCTCGAAGGCCGCCCACACGTTGATGAAGCCGTCGCCGACCTCGTCGGGCCCGGCCACCTTCTCGGCGGTCTGCGTCATCGCGTAGCGGGCGAGGTCCATGGCGAGCTGCGTGCGCTGCTTCGAGTCGCCGGCCGGCAGGCCGTCCTTGAGCAGGACGAGGATGCCGCGCGTCAGCAGCAGGAACGCGCCGAACACGCCGGGGTTGCTCATCGAGGTCCCGGACATCGCGGCGCCGGGGCCGCCGAGCTCGGGCACCGTCGCGCCCGAGGGCACGGCCGCGATGAGGTTGACGCCCACGCCCGATTCATCCGGTTTCTGCGGGTAATCTTTATATTCCGGCTTCGTGGAGGTGATGCGGCTGCCGGGGCCGCGCGAGGAGAACGACGCGGTCTTCTTGTCCGCGTCGGAGGCCGCGATGGCCTTGATGCGCTTGACCTTGCCGATGACCTTGCCGTTGATGACGAGGTCGGTCTCGTAGACCGCGATGGCCGGGCCGCCGACGGTGTTCTTGCGGCTGCCGGCGTTGCCCGCGGAGACGG
>Ga0255338_1001352_pt1 | contig 47235 bp, 43 predicted proteins | sample MeOH1_35cm_T4_19_FD_203715 | JGI IMG/M metagenome (GOLD analysis project Ga0255338, IMG submission 203715) | Sandy soil microbial communities from University of British Columbia, Vancouver, Canada - MeOH1_35cm_T4_195 | ecosystem: Engineered > Artificial ecosystem > Sand microcosm > Unclassified ...
ACCGAGGCGCTGGTTTCCTCGACGCTGGCGGCCTGCTCGCTGGAGGCCTGGCTCATGGACTGGGCGGTGGAGTTGACCTGCTCGGCGGCCGACGAGAGGCTGCCCGCGCCGTTGCGCACCTCGCCGATCACCTGCGACAGGCGCTCGACCATGCCGCGCATGGCGAACAGCAGGCTCGACGCGTCGCCGGCGCGCGTGGCCACCTGCAGCGTGAGGTCGCCCCCGGCGACGGCCTGCACCACTTCGGCCGCGTAGGCCGGATCGCCCCCGAGCTGCTTCATCAGGCTGCGGATGACGAGCATCGCCAGCATGGTGCCGACCACCAGCGCCAGCGCGAAGATGGCCACCATGGCCGTGCGGGCGCCGGCGTACGCGGCCGCCGCATCCTCGACCAGCGTCTTGGAACGCGTGTCGGCGTCGGCCACGACCGCGACCGACAGCCGGTCGATCTCTTCCTGCAGCTTCTGGTCGATGCCGCGCACCATCTTGTCGACCGCGGCATAGCTGCCTTCGGCGGCGGGATCCCAGCCGGCCTTCAGGGCGTCCATGTAGCGGTCGCGCAAGGCGGCGTGCTGCCGCAGCAGGTCGTCCACCTTGCTGCCGTCCATTTCCAGCGACTGCATGGTCGCCTTGGCCCGCTTCAGCAGCTCCTGCACGGTGGCCTCGTGCTTGCCGAAGCGGGCGAGGTAGGCGTCGTAGTCCTTCTGGTCGCGGCCGCGCAGCAGCACGTTCTTCCAGGCCTGGACCTGATCCTTGAAGGTGATGTTGGCGGCGTCGAGTTCCTCGTTCAGCTGCACCAGCGAACGCATGGTGGCGAGGCTCGAATCGAGGCGATCCCGGCCCGCACCTACGTTGTACAGGCCGGTCAGCCCGATCAGTCCGGCCAGCAGCAGCATCCCGCCGACGAGCACGGCGAGCTTGACCCACATCCTCATCGTCCTCAACATGACTGTTCCCCTTGGTAGCGATGGCCTCACACACTCCGTTCGACGCCGTTGTGCTCCGGGCCGGCCTGCGCCCGTCCGTCGCGCGGTTGCCGCGGCGCATCCGCCTGCAGCATGCGGTGCACCAGTCCGGGAACGTCCAGGATCAGCGCCACCTCGCCACTGCCGAGGATGGTCGAGCCGCTCACGCCGTTCAGGCGGTCGAACAGGCGGCCCAGCGGCTTGATGACGGTCTGGAATTCGCCGAGCAGGGCGTCGACGACGAAGCCCGCCCGCTGGCCGCCGTAGTTCACGACGACGACGTTCTCGCGCCGGCCCGGCTCGCCGGACACGTCGAACAGCTCGCGTAGCCGCAGCAGCGGCAGGACTTCGCCGCGCAGGTTGACGTAGCCGCTTTCGCGAACCCGGGCGCGGTCTTCGGCCGAGAGTTCGAGGCATTCGACGACCATCTTGAGCGGGATCACGTAGGTGGAAGGGCCCACGCCGACCAGGAAGCCCTCGATGATGGCCAGCGTGAGCGGCACCCGCAGCGCGACCGACGTGCCTTCGCCGGGGACGCTGTCGATTGCGATGGTGCCGCGCAGGCCGTCGATGTTGCGCCGCACGACGTCCATGCCGATGCCGCGGCCGGAGACGCTGGTGACCTCCTGCGCCGTGGAAAAGCCGGGCTCCATGATCAGCTGGTAGACATCGCGCTCCGAGAGGGGCTGGCCGGCTTGCAGCAGGCCGCGTTCGAGTGCGCGCTCCAGGATGCGGTCGCGGTCGAGCCCGCCGCCGTCGTCCGCCACCTCGATCACGATGCTGCCGGTCTCGTGGTAGGCGTGCAGCTGCACCCGGCCGCGCGCCGGCTTGCCGCGCAGCAGCCGCTTGTCCGGCGACTCGATGCCATGGTCCAGCGCGTTGCGCACCAGGTGCATCAACGGGTCGCTCAGCTTCTCGACCAGCGACTTGTCCAGTTCGGTCTCGGCGCCGCTGATCAACAGCTCGACTTCCTTGCCCAGGTCCCGGCCGAGGTCGTGCACGACGCGGTTGAAGCGGGTGAACGTTTCGCGGATCGGCACCATGCGCAGCGAGAGCGCGGCGTCGCGCACTTCCTCCACCAGCCGGTTCATGCTGGCGGTTGCCTCGCGCAGCTCGCCGTCCTGCGTGCGCTGTGCTCCGAGGCTCACGCCGGCGCTGGCGATCACCAGTTCGCCGACCAGGGTGATGAGGTCGTCGAGCTTGCCGGCATGGACGCGCACCGATCTCGCTTCGGCCGGCCCGCGCGCGCGCGCGGCATCTGGGCCGGCCACCTGCGGCGCGGCGGGCGCGCCGTCGCGGGTCGCCGCGGAAGCGGGCGTGCCGCGGCCGCCGGCCTTGGAAAGCGCCAGTGCCTGCGCCAGTTCGTCCGGGGTCAGGGCATGGCATTGCACCAGCGCCGCGCCGAGTTCGGGTTCCGCACGTTCGTGCAGCAGCGCCGCGTACTCGGGCAGCGCCGCGTGCGGCGCGAGGATGACGATGCTGCTGTCGTCACGCACGAATTCGAAGGCGGCCTCGATCTCCTGGCGCCCGAGGCCGCCGGACAGCTGCAGTTCGAAGCCGATGTAACAGGCCTCGGGATCCATGGATGCCGCCCCGGGCATGGCGTCCCACACCGCGACGACCGTTTCAACCTGGCCGATGCTCGACAGGTAGCGCAGGAAGGAAAGCGGATCCATCCCGTGACGCAACACGTCGGGGGCAAAGCGCGCGGAGACATGCCAGGACTCGCTGGCGACGCCGTCTGCCGCCGGCGGTTGCGCCGGATCGGTCGCCGGTGCCTGTCCGGCGCCGCCGGGCTCGCCATAGCAGGCGAGTTGCTGCAGCAAGTCGGCGCCCGCCGGCCGTGCGGCTTCGAGCCGCGCGAGCCGGTCGTCGGCGTCCAGGCAGTCGATCAGCGAGGCCACGTGGTCGCCGCAGGCGAGCAGGAGCGCCACCAGCACCTCGTCCACCGCCAGGCGTCCGGCCCGGATCTCCTCGGTCACGCTCTCCATCGCGTGGGTGAACTCGACGATCGCGTCGAAGCCGAACACGCCGGACGACCCCTTGATGGTGTGCATCGCCCGGAACACGGCGTTGATCGCTTCCGGATCGGGCGGCGACTGTTCCAGCGTCAGCAGAGCGGTCTCCATGTCGCGCAGCAGCTCGCGGCTTTCCGCGATGAAGGTGTGAGGTGCCGGTTCCAGGTTCATTGCATCTCCTTGGTCGCTGCGGCCGGGGCGGCGGATCGGGTCAATGCGGCGGCGCATCGGTGAAGTCGCCGCGCAGGCCCCAGCGGTCCAGCACTTCGGCCAAGGCGGGGCCCAGGCGGACAACGCGCAGCGTCTTGCCTGCGCGTGCCGCCTCGCGCCGGGCGAGCAGGAGCAGTTGCAGTCCCGCGGTATCCGCTTCGTCGACCTCGCCGAGATCGAGTTCCAGCACCGTCGCGTCGCCGAGGACGGCCAGCAGTTCGGCCTTGTGTTCCGCCGCCTCGTAGATGGTCATGCTGCCCTCGACGGTGATCCGGACCGGCGCGCCGCTGTCGTGTGTGGTGATGATTGCCATGGCGGTCGCGCCTCTCAGGGCAGGATCAGCTTGGCCACGGCCTGCAGCATCTGGTCGGGCCGGAAGGGCTTGACCACCCAGGCCTTCGCGCCCGCGAGCTGCCCTTCTGTCTTGCGGCTCTCTCGCGACTCGGTGGTGAGCATGATGATCGGCACGAAGCGGTGCCGCGGCAGCTGCTTGACTTCCCGGACGAAGCTGATGCCGTCCATCACCGGCATGTTCACGTCGCAGATCATCAGATGGAACCTGCTGCCATTGAGCTTGGCCAGCGCGTCCCTGCCGTCGCAGGCCTCGGTGACGTCGTACCCGGCCCCGCGCAGGGAAATGCCGACGACTTCGCGCAGCGAGACGGAATCGTCGATGACCATGATGCGTTTCTGAGTCATGTGCACTTCTCCTGGTCCTAGAAGAACGTGACCGCCGTGCCGGATTGCGTGGCGGGCAGGTGGCCGGCGGCGTGATTGGTGAATTCCTCGTGCGTCGAGTAGTTGCTGGCGATGCTTTCGAGCCATTGGCGCTCGTCGAGCGCATGCCACTGGCCGGCGCCGATGCGCGATTGCATTTCCTCGAGGTTGTGGCTGACGTGCGCGAGGATCTGGCTCAGGCGATCCTGGAACTGCAGGGCGACCAGTGCGCGCGAGATGTCGTCGCGGACCTTGCGGCGCTCTTCCTCCATCGCCCCGATCGCCCCCGTGAGCTGGCGCATCATGGCCTCGGAACTGGCGACGACGTGCTGCACCAAGTCCTCGGCGGCGCGGATCGACAGCGCGTCGCCTCCTTCCTGGTCCTGCTGCTGCGCGAACACGCCGGTGAGCGTGCGGTGCAGCCGGTCGGTGTGGTGGGAGAACTGGTCGCTCGCCTGTGCGGTGCGCGCCGCGAGTTCGCGCATGTCGGCCACGATCACCCCGAACGGCTTGCCGGCGGCGCCGGCGCGGGCCGCCTCGATCGTCGCGTTCAGCGACACCATGCGGATGTTCAGGGCGATCTGGCGGATGTCCGACGCGTTCTCCTTGAGCTGCGCGGCCTGGACGCCGATATCGCGGACGATGCGGTCCTTGCCAGCCTGCAACTGGCGCAGCGCGGCCACGAGGCCTTCGAGCTCGCGGCCGTTGCGTTCCAGCCCCGACAGGATCTCTTCGGGCGAGCCACCGCCGGCTGGCCCCATCACGTGGTCGAGTTTCTGGCACAACTCGCCGAACGCTTGCGCGAGCTCGCCCACCTCGTGGTCCCCTTCGGCGCGTACGGTCTCGATCTGGCGCACCCACACCGGGGCGGCCTGGGCACACAGCCGCGTGACGCGGGCGATCTCCGCCTGCGCGTCGCGCTGGACGGCCGCCAGCGCCTCGGCGTGCCGCTGTTCCAGCGCCCGTGCCGTCACGAAGCCGGCCAGCACCAGCACCACGGCTCCGGCAGCGGCGGGGAGCGTCGCCCCCGCCAAGGCGAAGAGCAGGAGGGCCGCGGCGGCGCAGTATGCGAGCGGCCAGCGGCCGTATCCGGTCCGAGGCACCACCTGCAGCAAGGAGACGCATGTGGCCTGGAGACGCCATCTGGCATTCATGCCGTGCCTCCGCGGTCCATTCGGCGCTGCCGGCCTGCCCCGCGATATCGACGAAACATATGTTTCACCTGGTCACATATTGCTGATGTGGGGAACCGTAGCGACAAGGGAATTTCGATGTGCTGATTTGTTGAGCAGCTTTGATCCGGATCAATCGCCAATCTGTGACATTACTGGCACTTTTTGCCGCAATATCAACGGAATAGAGCTAAATGATTAAGGTAAATCCCGCGTCGTTGCTGTAAATTTCATGGCAGGGGAGCGTCGGATCCACCACACGAGTCATCCATAACAATCAAAAAAATGAATTGATGAGCGTGTGTGAAGTTGAAACAATGTTTGCAGCCGTGGAGCCCAACCCTGCAGTCCTCACGCCGCCCCCGGCCGCGCCGGCCGCAGGGCGCCAGCGCACGGGGCCGCTGGCACGCCAGACCGTGGCCACGTTCGTGTACGCGCGGCTGCACAACTTCGCGCCGATCTGCCGCCACCTGGCCGGTGAAGACCTGACCGAGTTCCTGAACGAAGCGCGCCGTGCGCTGTCCGAGCCGGTGCTCAAGCTCGGCGGCGAAATCGCCCAGCGCCGGCCCGACTCGATCCTCGCGGTCTTCGCGAACAAGCCGGACGCGCGCAAGCCGGACCACGCACAGCGCGGGCTCCACGCCGCCATCCTCGTGGTGTACGAGGCCGTCCAGCTGGCCAGGCACATCGCCGCGCAGCTCGAAGGCCGGCAGGCGCCGGCGCTGTCCGTCGCGGCGGGCGTCAACCTGGGCAGCGCGGCGATCAGCGGTCGCGGTGCCCGCAGCAACGGCATGGTTCACGCCACCGGCGAGGCCGTGGAGATCGCGCGGCTGCTGGAAGTGACGGCCAGCGACCTGCGCTGGAGCATCGCGGCTTCCGGCCGCACCCTGCAGGCGGCGGCCGGCCGCGCGGAAGGCGGGCGCATCGGCTCGGTGGCGCCGCCGGACAACTCCTTCATCGACATCGTCGAGGTCACGGCGCTGCTGCCGCGGCGCGGCTCGAAGACCAAGCCGGAGATGTACCAGCTGCTGCGCGAGGCGATCGCGCAGAACGGGACGTCGTGGGAGCGGCCGCACGACGTCTCGCTGCCGGGGGCGGTACCCACTCCCGCGGCCACCCACCTGCTGATCGAGGGCTATCGCATCGTGCGCCAGATCGGCGCCGGCGGCATGGCCAGCGTGTTCCTGGCCCGGTCGCAGCGAGGCGGGCCGCCGCAGGTGCTCAAGATCATGCGCCTGGACAGTTTTTCCGGCGACGACGGGCTGCAGCGCTTCATCCAGGAGTACGCGCTGCTGGCGCAGGTCGACAACCCGCATGTGGCCCGCATCTTCCGGCAGGACTTCTCGGCCGGCCATGCCTACATCGCGATGGAGTACTTCCCGGGCGGCGACCTGCGCAGCCGCATCGCCAAGGGGGTCGCGCCCGGGGAAGCCATCGGCTACGTCAAGCAGACAGCGGCCGGCCTGGCCGCGATTCATGCGCAAGGCATCGTGCACCGCGACCTCAAGCCGGACAACCTGATGCTGCGCCAGGACGGCACGCTGGCGCTCGCCGACTTCGGGGTGGCCAAGCAGGTGTCGATGCTGATCATGGACACGGGGCACGGCGACATCGTCGGCACGCCGTCCTACCTGAGCCCGGAGCAGGCGCGCGGCGAGCGCGTCGACGCCCGCTGCGACCTCTACAGCCTCGGCGTGCTGACGCACGAGCTGCTCACCGGCCGCCGGCCGTACCACGCGGAGACGGCGCAGGCGATGCTCGACCTGCACATCAACGCCCTGGTGCCGCAGTTGCCGGCGGAGCACAGGGCGTTCCAGCCGGTGCTGAACCGGCTGATGGCCAAGGACCGCGAGCAGCGCTATCCCTCGGCCCAGGCCCTGCTGGACGACCTGCAGGAGCGGGGATTCTGACCATGTGGCCCGATGCCGGCAACGACGCCTTCCTCGCCGCAGGCATGTCGGCGGCGGAACGCGACGCGGCGCTGGCCGGGCGGATCATCGGCGGCTATTGCCTCGGCCGGCAACTGGGGGGGCGCGGCGCCGCCACGGTCCACCTCGCGCACGACCGGCACGGCCGCCGCGTGGCGCTGAAGACGGTGCACCGCGCGCGCGCGGCCGGGGACCCGAGCTGGCGCCGGTTCGCCGCCGAGTGTGCATTGCTCGCCGCGGTCCGCGACCAGCACGTGGTGCGGGCCTACGAGCACGGCGTCGTCGGCGAAGTGGCCTGGCTGGCGATGGAGTACCTGCCCGGCGGGACGCTGCGGGAGCACCTGCGCGGCGGCGTCGGGCCCGAGCATGCGCTGGCGCTGCTGCGCCAGGCCGCCGGCGGCCTGGCCGCCGTCCACCGTTGCGGCATCGTCCACCGCGACGTCAAGCCGCAGAACCTGCTGCTGCGCGAGGGCCTCCTGGTGCTGGTGGACTTCGGGATCGCGGCCCGCGCCGGCGACGCCTCGGCCCGCGCCGGCGCCGCGCGCCTGGTGGGCACCGCCCGCTACGTCGCGCCGGAGCAGGCGCAAGGCGAGGCGCCCCATCCGCGGGCCGACGTGTACAGCCTGGGCGTCCTGTTCCACGAAATGCTGTGCGGCGAGCCGCCATTCACCGGACGCACGGCCATGGAACTGCTGGCGCAGCACCTGGTCGCGCCAGTGCCGCGCCTGCCCGGCGCGCTGGCCCGGTACCAACCCCTTGTCGACCGGCTGCTGGCGAAGCAGCCGCAGCACCGCCCGGTGGACGCCGATGCCGTGCTTCAGGAGATTCAGCGCGTCGCGCCCGGGCCCTGGCGTGGCTCCGGCAGTGATTGAAGGAAAGCGAGTCCAGCCGTGCCGCACAACAATCAGTACCTCGTCGACGTGATCGGGTTCAATCCGACCGAGCGGGCCATGCTCACCAGCATCTTCGCGCTCGCGGCCCGGCGCGACCCCGGGTTCGTGCAATACGACCCGGTGTCGGCGCTGACCCCGGACCTGTACCTGGTCGACCGGGACGACCAGGCGGCGTTCGGCGAGTTCCGCGTCCTGAACCGGCGCGACACGCTGCCGTCGGTGATGGTGGCTTCGCCGGGACACGACGGCGGCGAGGACGTGGTGGAGCGGCCCCTGCAATGGGCTCGCCTGCTGCAGGCGATGGAGGACGCGGTCGCCGACCTCGACGAAACGGCCCCCGCGCTGCTGGAGGCGCACGCTCCCGAGCCGGCGGCGAGCACCTGGTCGCGACGATCGGGCGCGGGGCCGCTGCGCACCAATCCGCCCGGTCACGACATGCACCGCTCCGACATCAAGCGGGCGCTCGGCGACGCGGTGCTGGTGGTGGACGACAACGCCACGGTGCGTGCATTCATGCAGGCCAAGCTCGCCCCCTTCCGGTTCGAGGTCGACTTCGCCGAGAACGGCGAGGAAGCGGTGGGACTGACCAGCACCCGCGAATACGCGTGCGTGTTCCTCGACGTCGTGATGCCGGGCATCGACGGCTACCAGGTCTGCAAGCTGATCAAGGGCAACAAGCAGGCGATCAAGAAGACCGCCGTGGTGATGCTCACCAGCCGCAGCTCGCCGTTCGACAAGCTGCGCGGCTCGCTCGCCGGCTGCGACGAGTACCTGACCAAGCCGCTGGACGAGGACCGGCTGCTCGAGGTCATCGCCAAGTTCCTGCCCAGCAGCCGCAAGCACCATTCGAAGCACAGGTAAGACATGCCCAAATCGATCCTGGTGGTGGACGACACGCGCTCGATGCGCAAGATGGTCACCGCGGTCCTCCAGACCGCAGGCTACGAAGTCGAGGAGGCGGGCGACGGCGTCGAGGCGCTGGAGCTCGCCCGCCAGCGCGTGTATGACCTGGTGGTCACCGACCAGAACATGCCGCGGATGGACGGCGTGAGCCTGATCCGGGAATTGCGGTCCCTCGCCGCGTACGACCCGGTGGCGCTGCTGGTGCTGTCGACCGAAGTCAGTCCCGAGCTGAAGCAGCGCGGACGCGAAGCCGGGGCCACCGGCTGGATGGCCAAGCCGTTCGATCCGCAACGCATGCTCGATATCGTGCGGGCGTTCATCTGACGCGCGAGGCGCCATGAAACAAGGATTCCCCTTCGGCGACGGCGGTGCCTTCCGCGAGATCTTCTTCGAGGAGGCGCACGAGCACCTGGCGGCGACCGAGGCGAGCCTGCTGCGCCTCGACCCTGACGCGCCGTGCCCCGACGAGCTCAACGCGATCTTTCGCGCCGTGCACTCGATCAAGGGCAGCGCGGCGATGCTCGGATTCCAGGAGATCGGCGCCCTGGCGCACGTCTTCGAGAACCTGCTCGACCTGTTGCGCAAGGGCGAGCGCGCGCTCGCGCGCCAGGATGTGGACGCGATGCTGCAGGCCGGTGACACGGTCAAGGCGCAGGTTGCGTGGCGGCGCGGCGCAATCGACGCGGCGCCCGACCCCCGCACGGCCGAGGCGGCGTTGCGCGAGCGCGTCGAAGTGCCGGGAGCCGGCGGCGGCAGCGCCGGTGGCGGCGCGACCCGCGGTTTCCGCGTCCGCCTGGGCCCTCTGGCGGACGCCATCGACGCGGCGGAACTGGACACGATGCTCGCCGGCCTGGCCGAGATGGGCGGTGTGGCCAACCAGGCCATCGACAACGTCGCCGGTGGCAGCGTCGCGTTCGACGTCACGCTCCAGGGGACCGAGATCGACCTGCGCAGCGTGCTGGCGCTGGTGGTGCCGCCGGAGTTGACGCAAGTCGGGCCGGTGCCGGACCTCGCATCCTCCCCGAAGCCGGTCGCGAAAGTCCTGGCGGAGCCCGACGGTGCCGACGAGCTGTTCGTCGATCCCGCCGAGTTCCGCCGCAACCGCGCGCCCGCTGCCCAACCCGAGGCCGCGCAGCAGGACGATGCGGTCGAGCTGTTCGTCCCGCCGGAGCATTTCGGCGACCGCAGGGAGGCGGCTGCGTCGCCGTCGCCGCCGCGGGCGGCATCGGGCGCCGGTCTCCAGCCGTCGCCCGCCGCGCCGCCCGGCCAGGGCGCCGCCTCGATCCGGGTGGCCACCGACAAGATCGACCTGCTGGTCAACCTCGTGGGTGAACTGGTGATCACCGAATCGGTGCTGTCTAGGCAGGCTTCCCTGGCGGGCGAACATGCTGGCCTCGCGGCGCCCGCCGGCCTCGCCGACCTGGCGCGCAATACGCGCGACCTGCAGGAGGCGGTGCTGGCGATCCGCATGGTGCCGATCTCGGACGCGTTTGCCCGCTTTCCGCGCCTGGTGCGCGAGCTCTCGGGACGCCTGGGCAAGCAGGTGGCGCTGGCCACGGTCGGCGAAACCACCGAACTGGACCGCGGCCTGATCGAGAAAATCCTCGATCCCCTGACGCACCTGGTGCGCAATGCCGTCGACCACGGCCTCGAGCCGCCCGAGGCGCGCATCGCGGCCGGCAAGGACCCGGTGGGCACGGTCACGCTGGCGGCCAGCCAGCGCGGCGGCAAGGTGGTGATCGAGGTCAGCGACGACGGCCGCGGGCTGGACCGGGCGCTGATCCTCGCCCTGGCCGCCGAGCGCGGGCGGGCCTTGCCGCCGGACGCGCCCGATGCCGAGGTCTGGCAACTGCTGTTCGAGGCCGGCTTCTCCACGGCCCAGGAGGTGACCGAAGTCTCCGGCCGGGGCGTCGGCATGGACGTCGTGCGGCGCAACATCCTGTCGCTGGGCGGCACCGTGGAGATCGCCTCGCGTGCCGGCCGCGGCCTCACCGTGACGATGACCGTGCCGCTGACGCTCGCGATCATGGACGCGATGACGGTCCTGCTGGGCGGACAGCTCTACGTGCTGCCGCTGGCGTCGGTGGTGGAGTCGCGCAGCCTCGGCCCGGGCGACCTGCACGTGCTGCCCGGGCAGGGCGAGACGCTGTGCGTGCGCGGCACGTACCTGCCGGTGCTGCGCCTGGCCACGCTGTTCCCGCCACCGGAGCCGGCGCCGCAGGGCGGCGCCATCGCCGTCATCGTCGAAGCGCAAGGCGCCTGCGCGGCGCTGCTGGTCGACGCGCTGGTGGGGCAGCAGCAGGTCGTGGTCAAGAGCCTGGAGACGAATTTCCGCAAGGTGCCGGGTGCGACCGGCGCGACCATCATGAGCGACGGCTCCGTCGCCCTGATTCTCGACGTGTCCCATGTGGTGCAGATCTGCCGTGCGGCGCGTCCGCTGGTCGCGGCCTGAAGGAAGAGCGAGAACATGATGCACGCCGCGAACCGCAGCACCGCCGAAGCGCCCGTGTTGAGGCTGGGACTGGCCGGCTTCGCACCCGAAGAGGAGGCGCTGCTGTGCGTTGAACTCGCGCGGCGCGCCGCCGAACGCCAGATGATCTGGCAGCTCGCGCCGCTGGCGGAGGCCGATGCCTGGTGCGTCAACGGCCCGCGGCTGCGCCGGCTTCCCGACGGCAGCTGGCGGATCGTGCCGGTGCGCGTATCCGATCAGCCGATTCACATCAATCCGGAGCAACTGGACTGGCCCGTGGCATTCTCCTCGCCGGTCGGCCCGCCGGACTTCCAGCCCGCGCACCAGTTCGATCTCGACTGCCCGGCCAGCATCCAGCTGCTGCTCGAACGCCTCGAAGGCTGGTTGCGGCCGACGATGGTGCAGTTCCACCTGGCCGAGCACATCGTGCACGGCAGGGTGGACCTCAGCGCCGGCGTCTACCACGTCACCGTGCAGGGCAAGCTGTATGCGGTGGTGAGCCGGCGCGGCGGGGTGGGCGTGTGGCCGCTGGCGGACCCGGCGCACATCGCGCAGGCCGTGTGGAACCGCCGTCCCGGCGGCGCCGACACGCTGCCCGGCACCTTCGTGCGGACCAGCGTGGCCGAGACGATGTGGCAGTACGCCACGCGCACTACCCGCGACTGCCTGCCCAGGCACTACCGGCGCCAGCGCCTGTATCTGCGCCGTCCGCCGCAGTTGCCGCCGCGCCTGCTGAGCGACCGCTGCCTGCTGCTGGTGCGGGAACTGGAACGCGCCCCGGCCACCTTCAACGAGCTGCTGGCCCGCACCGGAATGCCCGACGGCGTGCTGGCCCGGCAACTGGCCGGCCTGCACATGGTGGGCGCCGTCACCGCCAACGAGGACCGCGTGGCGCCGCCGTACGCGGTGTCCGAGCCGGGATGGAATTCGTCGCCGATGGCGGGCCAGCGCGACAGCGGCGGCATCGACCTCGAGGCGACCGTGAGGCTCAAGCTCGTCGACGGCGGCTGGCAGGCCGTGAAATAGCACATCAGCAGGAGCAGGCACGATGAACGAGACCAGCATGCAGCAGCCAGGCGCGGCGGAACGCGGGGGCGAGTGCCGCGAGTTCCTGACGTTCCAGCTCGGGGACGAGCAGTACGGCATCCACATCCTGAAGGTGCAGGAGATCCGCGGCTACGAGAAGCCGACGGCGATCGCGAATGCGCCGGCGTTCATCAAGGGCATCATGAATCTGCGCGGCGTGATCGTGCCGGTGCTGGACCTGCGGGTGCGCTTCGACCTGCCGTTCACCTACGACGAAAGCACCGTGGTCATCGTCCTGAACGTCGCCCGCCGCGTGGTCGGCGTCGTCGTCGACGCGGTCTCCGACGTGCTGCCCCTGGAAAGCGGACAGATCCAGCCGCCGCCCGAGTTCGCCGAGTCGGTGTTCGATACCGCGTACATCACGGGCCTGGCGACCATCGATGGCCGCATGCTGATCCTGCTGGACATCGAGAAGCTCATCAGCGGCGCCGACATGGCGCTGATCGAGGAGCAGGCGTCGTGAACCACTTTCACCGGGAGCATCCATGTTGACCGAAAGACCCCTCGCCAAGGGACTGGCCCCGGCCCGCAAGGCGAGCGTTGCCACGCGCCTGGCGCTCGCCTTCGGCATGATGATCTGCATGATGGTGGGCGGCGCCGGACTCGGCCTGTACAGCATCGGCGTGCTGCAGCACAAGATCGACGCACAGGCGACCGCGGGCATTCCGGCGCTGGTCGTCGCCGGCCGCCTGCAGGAGGACCTGCTGCGCACCTCGGCGCGGTTGCGCCAGCTCGCGGCGGCCGCCGATCCGCAGCTCGTGCGCGACCACCTCGCCGCCGTGCGCGAGGCGCAAGAAGCGCGTGCGCAGATGGCGGCCCAGCTCGGGCGATTGCTGGCGGGGCACCGCAGCGGCGCCTTTCTGCCCGAGCTGGCGCGGGCGGCCCGTGACTACGACACGGTGGCGCAGCAGTTCCAGGCGGCCGAAGCGGCCGCGCAGGACCAGAACCGGGCCGAGGTGCTGGCCCGGCTCGGACCGGTCGAGGACGCCTACAGCGGCGCCCTGGACAAGCTCACGGGCGATCTCGCCGACGAATCGCGCGAGTGGGCGAGCCAGTCCGCCGTGACCTATCAGCGCAGCCGCGACGTGATGGTCGTGCTGTCGGCGCTGGCGATCGTGCTGGCCGCCGTCGTCGCCTGGCGGTTCTCGCGCCGCCTGCGGGTCCAGCTGGGGGGCGAGCCCGACTACGCGGCGCACGTCGCGGGCAATATCGCGCGCGGTGACCTCTCGGTGCACGTCGCCGTGCAACCGGGCGACCGGGACAGCCTGCTGTACGCGATGAGCCAGATGGCCGGCAGCCTCGGGCAGCTGGTCGGCGAGGTGGCCGGCGGCGCGCGCGTGGTGGCGGAGACCAGCGCGCAGATCGCGCAGGGCAACGTCGACCTGTCGCAGCGCACGGAGGAGCAGGCCTGCACGCTGCAGGAGACCGCGAGCTCGATGGAGGAGCTCACGACCACCGTGATGCAGAACGCCGAGAGCGCCCGCAAGGCCAGCCAGCTGGCCACCGGCGCGTCGGACGTGGCGCGCCAGGGCGGCGACGTCGTCGGCCAGGTCGTTTCCACGATGACGGACATCTCGGAGTCGTCGCGCAAGATCGGCGACATCATCGCCGTGATCGACAGCATCGCGTTCCAGACCAACATCCTCGCGCTCAATGCCTCGGTGGAGGCGGCCCGCGCCGGCGAGCAGGGCCGAGGCTTCGCGGTGGTCGCGTCGGAAGTGCGCACGCTGGCGCAGCGCAGCGCGGCGGCCGCCCGCGAGATCAAGGCGCTGATCGGCGACTCGGTCGGCAAGGTGGAGGCCGGCACCCGGCTGGTGGACGCGGCCGGCCGGACGATGGACGAGATCGTGCGCTCGGTCAAGGGCGTCACCGAGCTCATCGCGGAGATCGCCGCGGCGAGCCAGGAGCAGAGCTCGGGGATCGAGCAGGTCAACATGGCCGTCTCGCAGATGGAACAGGTGGTGCAGCAGAACGCCTCGCTGGTGGAGCAGGCCACGGCGGCGACCGAAGCGATGAAGGACCAGGCTTCGGCACTGCTGCAAAGCGTCGCGCGGTTCAAGCTGGCCGAGGAGCAGCCCGGACACGCGTCGGCCGCCCCGCCGCGGCTGCGGCCGCAGTCGGTGGCACCCCTGCCGGCGCGCAGCCGCCCGGACCCGGCGCCGCTGTGGCACGGCGGGGCCCCGGCCGCCCTCGGCGCGCCGCAGTCGCCCAGGGAGTGGCAGGAGTTCTAGCCGGTGCCGGTGGCCGACCAGTTCGAGCTGACCGACCGCGACTTCGAGCGCGTGCGGCGGTTGATCCAAGATTACGCCGGCATCAGCCTCAGCGCGCAGAAGCGCAGCATGGTCTACAACCGGCTGGCGCGGCGCCTGCGCCTGCGCGGCGCGCCGGCGTTCGACCGCTACCTCGATCTGGTCCAGGACGCCGGTTCTGGCGAGCGCGAAGCATTCGTCAACGCGCTGACCACCAATCTCACGGCGTTCTTCCGCGAACCGCATCACTTCGAGCTGCTGGCGCGGCGCGCGTGTGCGGCGCGCGAGCGCGGCGCCGGTGCGCTGCGGATCTGGAGCGCCGCGTGCTCGACCGGCGAGGAGGCCTGGTCGGCCGCCATCGTCATGCGCGAGGCGCAGCAGCGGGCCGAGATCCTGGCGACCGACATCGACTCGGAGGTGCTGGCCACGGCGCAGGAGGGCGTCTACCCGGCCGAACGCACCGCCGGGCTGCCGCCGGAGCAGGTGCGCCGCCATTTCCTGCGCGGCACCGGTGCCAAGGAGGGACTGGTGCGCATCCGTCCCGAATTGCGGCCGCTGGTGCGCTTCGCGCAGTTCAACCTGCAGGGCACCGGATGGCCGGCGGCTGGCCGCTTCGACGTCATCTTCTGCCGCAACGTGGTGATCTACTTCGACCGCGAGGACCAGCGGCGCCTGGCCGACCGGCTCGCGGCGGCGCTGGCCCCGGGCGGGCTGCTGATGGTGGGCCACGCCGAGAGCTTTCCGGCGGCGCATCCCGCGTTCCGTTCCTGCGGGCGCACGGCGTACGAACTGGCCGGCCGCTGACGCGTCGCACCATGCAGCCCGGCAAGTCGGCCCACTATTTCGACCGCGACTTCAGGCTCGAGGTGATCCGCATCCTGCCGGGCGAGTTCCACGCCGGCGTCGGCGCGCCGGGCATGACCACGCTGCTGGGGTCGTGCGTGTCGACCTGCCTGTGGGATCCGCAGCGTCGCATCGGGGGCATGAACCATTTCATGCTGCCGGGAGACAGCGGGCCGGCGCGTTCGCCGGTGGCGCCCTCGGCGCGATTCGGCGTGCACGCGATGGAATTGCTGATCAACCAGATGCTCAAGCTCGGCGCCGACCGGCGGCGGCTGGTGGCGAAGGTGTTCGGCGGCGGCCGGGTGCTGCGCGGCTTCGACTCGCTGGACGTCGGCGCCGCCAACTGCGAGTTCGTGCTGGGATTCCTGGCCACCGAGGCGATCCCCGTCGTGGGCAGCGACCTGCTGGACAACTATGCGCGCAAGCTGTACTTCTCGCCGGCCAGCGGCAAGGTGCTGCTGAAGAAATTCGATCCCACGGGCGATGACCAGGTGCAGCGGCAGGAGCGCGAGTATCTCAGGCGGCTGCGCGCCGCGCCGGGGGCCGGTTCCATCGAGATCTTCGCGGCGCCGCGATGATCAAGGTCCTGATCGTCGACGACTCCGCGCTCATGCGCGCCTTCCTCGCGCGCGTGGTCGGCGCGCAGCCGGACATGGAAGTGGCGGCGATGGCCGCCGATCCGCTGGTTGCGATCGAGCAGATCCGGCTGCGCCCGCCCGACGTCATCACGCTGGACGTCGAGATGCCGCGCATGAACGGGCTCGACTTCCTGCGCAAGCTCATGAGCGTGCGGCCGCTGCCGGTGGTGATGATCTCGTCGCTGACCCGCGACGGCGCGCAGACCACGCTGCGTGCGCTGGAACTGGGCGCGGTGGATTTCGTGCAGAAACCGTCGGAGCTGGCGCAGTTCGAAGCGGCCGCGGCCGAGATCGCCGACAAGATCCGGGCGGCGAGCATCGCGCGCCTGCCGCGCCGGACCGCGCCGGCTGCACCCGCCGTCGTGCAGGCCGCGCCGTCGTGGTCCGCCGCGGCGCCGCCGCCGGTGCAGCCGCGCGCCTTCGCCGCCGGCCGCGTGATCGCCATCGGCGCCTCCACCGGGGGCGTCGAGGCCCTGCGCGAAGTGCTCTGCGCGCTGCCGCCCGGCATGCCGCCGATCGTCATCGCGCAGCACATGCCGGCCGGGTATACCGAAACCTTCGCGCGGCGGCTCGACTCGATCTGCGGCATCGAGGTCAGGCAGGCCGAGGACGGCGAGCCCGCGCTGCGCGGCGTCGCCTACCTTGCCCCGGGCGGACGCCACCTGGCGCTCGTGCGGCGGGGCGCGGCCTACGCCTTGCGGGTCCACGACGACGCGCCGGTGAACCGGCACCGGCCGTCGGTCGATACCTTGTTCAGGGCCGTGGCCACCGCGGCCCGCGACCGCGCCATCGCCGTCATGCTGACCGGCATGGGAGCCGACGGCGCCGAGGCGATGCTGCAACTGAGTGCCGGCGGCGCGTACACGCTCGCCCAGGACGAGGCCAGCTGCGTGGTGTACGGGATGCCGCGGCAGGCGATCGCGCTCGGCGCCGTGCGCGAAGTGCTGCCGCTCGCGCACATCGCGCGGCGGCTGGTGGAGCTGTCGGGAGCGTGAAGGCGGGGCGGCGGGGTCCGGGAGACGGCCCGCCGCGCCCCGGGGCGCTTCCGGTCCTCAGCGGCCGTAGGTGCGGGCCGCGTTGCCGGTGCCGCGGTTGCCGTAGCCGCCACCGCCGCCCCGGTTCGGACGGCCACCGCCGCCACCGCCACCGCGGCGGCCGCGGCCGCCCATGCTGTCCACGCTGGTGCGCAGCGGATCGGGCTGGCCGTCGCTGCTGAGGCGCGGCGTCGCGTCGCGCTGCACGAACGGACTGCCGCTCTGGTGGGCACCGGCGCGCGGCTGGTCTTCGTAGTCGCGCGGCGGCTGCTGGCGCTGGCCGTTGCCGTTGCGGCCGGCGTTGCCGTTGCCGTTGCGCGCGTTGACCGGCGCCGGGCCGCGCGCGGGCTTGGGCCCGCCGGCGGCGCGCTGGCCCTGCGGCTGCGACTGGCTGTTGCGCCCGCCGTTGCCGCCGCCGTTCCCATTGCGGCCGCGGCCGCGTTCGGCATCGGTCGCCTTGTTGTCGCGGATGCGCTGCATCATCTCCTGGCGCGCGGCCTTGGCGGCGGCCTGCATCACGTCGCGGCTGGGCGCCTTGCCGGCGCCGCCCCAGATGGTCTGGCGGCCCATGGCGATCGGCTCGGCGCGCTCGCCGGGCTCAGGGCCGAAGCCATCCACCACCTGCGACGGGATCTGCTGCTTGGTGAAGCGCTCGATCTCCTGCATGAAGCCTTCCTCGTCCAGGCAGACCAGGCTCACCGCGGCGCCGTCGTTGCCGGCGCGGCCGGTGCGGCCGATGCGGTGCACGTAGTCTTCCGGCACGTTGGGGATCTCGTAATTCACCACGTGCGGCAGGTCGTCGATGTCGATGCCGCGGGCGGCGATGTCGGTGGCCACCAGGGCCCGCAGCTCGCCGCTCTTGAAGCCGGCCAGCGCCTGGGTGCGCGCCGACTGGCTCTTGTTGCCGTGCAGCGCCAGCGCGCTGATGCCGTTCTTGGTCAGGTACTCGGCCACGTTGTTGGCGCCGAACTTGGTGCGGGTGAAGACCAGCACCTGGCTCCAGTCGTGCTCCTGGATGATGTGCGCGAGCAACTGCTTCTTCTTGCCGCGGCCGACCGGGTGCACGACCTGCGTGATGCGCTGCACCGTGGTGTTGCGCGGCGTGACCTGGATGGTCTGCGGGTCGCGCAGCAGGCCGCCGGCCAGCTGGCGGATCTCGTCGCTGAAGGTCGCCGAGAACAGCAGGCTCTGCTTGTCCTTCGGCACCAGCGCCAGGATCTTCTTCACGTCCGGCAGGAAGCCCATGTCGAGCATGCGGTCGGCTTCGTCCAGCACCAGGATTTCCACGGTGGACAGGTCCAGATGGCCCTGCTGCTGCAGGTCCAGCAGGCGGCCGGGGGTGGCCACCAGGATGTCGACGCCCTTCTTGATGCGGTCGATCTGCGGGTTCATGCCCACGCCGCCGAAGATGACCGCGGAGGTGAGGGGCAGATACTTGCCGTAGGTGCGGATGGACTCTTCCACCTGGGCGGCGAGTTCACGCGTGGGCGTGAGCACCAGGGCGGCGACCCCGTCCTTGCCGAACTTGTTGGTCTTGCTCTGGCCCTTGGTCAGCTTGTGCAGCATGGGCAGCGTGAAGGCCGCGGTCTTGCCGGTGCCGGTCTGCGCGCCGCCGAGGAGGTCTTGTCCGGCCAGCACGGCGGGAATCGCCTGGGCCTGGATGGGGGTGGGGGTTTCGTAGCCTTGCTCGCGCACGGCCTTGAGAATGGCGGGAGCCAGGTTCAGTTCGTCAAAAGTCATTGAAGAGGCGCCATCCGTGGCGCTGGGCATCGGCCTGTACGGTGCGACGCACCGTGCCAGTCAAAGGCAGATGAGGTTTCTAAGGGAGTGGGAGCCCGCGGCGCCGGCGTTGTGAGCCGGCTTGGGGTCCCCAGCGAAACGCTGGAGTCGCGGGCAACTGGAGTCCGCAACAGCCCACATTGTCGCACGGCCGGCGGATCCGTGCAGAAAAACCCGTGGCGGCGCGCGGCGAGTCCCGCCTCACCTCGTTACGCCGGTCAACAAACGTTTACTGCTGCGCGGCCGCCGTGTCGCGTTTGCCCCGCGTTGGGCGGCCCCTGGACCGCGAAAGACTGGTGCGGGCGTACGGCCGCGATTCATAATGGGTTGGCTCCCAAGCTCAGCCATGGCCAAGCTCCTGAAGTTCCGCATCGGCGTTTCCGACGACCCCACCGCCCGCGAGCCGTCGCTCAACGACTGCCTGGAAGCGGTGTTGCTGCAGGCCGACCTGCTGATCTCCGACGTGCTGGGCGGACTGGTCGCGGCGTCGGCGCCGACGGCCGCCCGCCGGGCCGCGACCTTGCAGACCGCGGACGTCCAGGCGGCGATCCAGCAGCTGTCGGGCAATGCCAAGGCGGTCGCCGCGACCTGGCGCTCCGAGCTCACGCGCATCGTCTACGAGGGCGGCGGCAAGGAGCAGGCGCACACCGAGGCGCTGCGCTTCGAGGACCTGCGGCTGTTCGAGCAGTCCGAAATCGACCAGAGCATCGAGGTCGCACGGGCGCGCCAGGAGGTGTCCCACGCCGTGGACGACGTGCTGCCGCCGCTGGATGCGCTGATGAGCACGCTGCTCGGCTGGCGCACCATCCAGCCCGGGCTCAACCCGCTGCGGCCGGACGCATTCGTGCGCGCGCTGCAGGCCTGCCTGGCGCTCCATGTGCCCGAGGCGGCGGTGCGCGAGGTCCTGATCGCCCCGGCCGCCGGCTTGCTGGGGGCCAACCTGAACAAGCTGTATCGCGAACTCGCGGAGTGGTTGCGCTCCTGCGGCGTGGAACCGGCCGTGCCGATCGGCGGGCGCCTCCAGCAGGGCGGCGGCGCCCTGGGCAAGCCGGTGGCCGACTCGGTGGCCAAGACGCTCCTGACGCTCGACCGCCTGCGCAAGCTGCTGGCCGGCGACTTCGACGCCCAGGCGGCCGCGCGGCCCGAGTTCCTCTACACGGTGCCGGCCTCGATGGCCATGCTGCAGGAGATGAAGGGTGTCGACGCCTTGGTTCGAAAGCTGGAACAGCGGCCGAAACCGCCGGCGATCGAGCCGGCGGAGCGCGACATGCTGGCCGAAGGGCCGGCGCCGGCCGAGACGCCCCGCATCGGCCTGCAACTGGGCGAGGAAGTCGTGCGCATGATGTTCGACAACCTCGAACGCGACAAGCGGCTGCTGCCGGAGTTCAAGCGCCACCTCATGGCGATGGAGCCGGGGGTGCACAAGCTGGCGAAGCAGGACTCGCGCTTCTTCAGCGACCGCACGCACCCGGCCCGCCAGTTCCTCGACCGCGTCACCCAGCGCAGCCTGGCGTTCACCGACGAAAAGGATCCGGGCTGGCGCCGCTTCGTCGCGACGGTGGAGGATTCGGTGCGCTGGCTGGACAGCAAGGTGGTGGACGCCCAGACCTTCGGCGAGTTGATCGGCCATCTGGACGAGCAATGGATCGACCACGATGACGTGGTGCGGCGCAAGCGCGAGGAAGGCGCCCGGGCGCTGCTGCACGCGGAGCAGCGCAACCTGCTGGCGCAGAAGCTCGCGGCCGACTTCGTGCAGGCCACCGACGGGCTCGGCGTGGCGGATTTCGTGATCGACTTCCTCAAGGGCTCCTGGAGCCAGGTGGTGGCCGAGGCGCAGCTCAGTTGCGCCGACGGCTCGGACGATCCGTACGGCTACCGGGCACTGGTCGAGGACCTGATCTGGAGCGTGCAGAAGAGCACCGCCCAGCGCGGCCGGGCGCGCCGCCTGGTGCAGATGATCCCGGGCCTGCTCGGCAAGCTGCGCGAAGGCCTGGACCGCATCCAGTACCCGCCGGAGCTCACGGCCCGGTTCTTCAACAACCTGATCACGATCCACCGGGCCGCCGTGCACGAGGGGCGCGACAAGATCAGCAAGGCCGCCGCCGACGCCGTCGAAGCGGAAGCCTCGCAGTTCAGCGACGGCGAGGAGAGCCTCTGGCTGGACAGCCAGGAAGCCGAGGAGTCGGGGTTCGTGCCGGAGGAGGCATTGAGCGCCGACAAGCCGGCCGCGGCCCAGCTCGAGCAGCAGGAGCCCGCCGGCCCGGTGCGGCCGGGCGACTGGCACACTGGAACCTGGGTCGAGATCCTGATCAACGGCGCCTGGCTGCGGGCCCAGCTGACCTGGGCCAGCCCGCACGGGACGCTCTACATGTTCACCGCCCAGGTGGGGTCGGCCCATTCGATGTCGCGCCGCAGCCTCGACCGGCTGCTCGCGCAAGGGCACATCCGCATCGTGGCCGAGCGCAACCTGGTGGACGAGGCCCTCGACCAGGTCGCCAAGGCCGCGTTGCGAAACAGCGTCGAAGGCAAGGCCTGACGCCGCGCCTTGCCCGGCGCGCCGGCAAGGCGATTTGCCGGTCGCGGTGAACCGGAACACCCGGAATCCGCCGCACCGCGATAATCGAAGGTTCGCACCGAACAGGCCCGGCCCCTCACGGCACCGCGGCCGTGCTCCTCCTTCCCTGAAGACAAGGCAATGGCTCAATACGTTTACACCATGAATCGCGTCGGCAAGATCGTGCCGCCGAAGCGTCAGATCCTCAAGGACATCTCGCTGTCCTTCTTCCCCGGGGCCAAGATCGGCGTGCTGGGCGTCAACGGCTCGGGCAAGTCCACCCTGCTGAAGATCATGGCCGGCCTCGACAAGGAGATCGAGGGCGAGGCCACGCCCATGCCGGGGCTGAAGATCGGCTACCTGCCGCAGGAGCCGCAGCTCAACCCCGAGCACACGGTGCGCGAGGAGGTCGAGGAGGCCATGGCCGAGGTCAACCAGGCCAAGACCAAGCTGGAAGAGGTGTATGCGGCCTATGCCGAGCCGGATGCCGACTTCGACGCGCTGGCCGCCGAGCAGGCGCGGCTGGAGGCGATCATCGCGACCTCCGGCACCGACTCCGAGCACCAGCTGGAGATCGCCGCCGACGCGCTGCGCCTGCCGCCCTGGGACGCGAAGGTCGGCGTGCTGTCGGGCGGCGAGAAGCGCCGCGTGGCCCTGTGCAAACTGTTGCTGTCCAAACCCGACATGCTGCTGCTGGACGAGCCCACCAACCACCTGGACGCCGAGTCGGTGGAGTGGCTGGAGCTGTTCCTGCAGCGCTATCCGGGCACCGTGGTGGGCATCACCCACGATCGCTACTTCCTGGACAACGCGGCCGAGTGGATCCTGGAACTGGACCGCGGCGCCGGCATCCCCTGGAAGGGCAATTACTCGTCGTGGCTGGAGCAGAAGGAGGCGCGCCTGGAGCAGGAGCAGCGCACCGAGGACGCCCGCATGAAGGCGATGAAGAAGGAACTGGAGTGGGCGCGCCAGAACCCCAAGGGGCGCCAGGCCAAGAGCAAGGCGCGCCTGGCCCGCTTCGAGGAACTATCCGACTACGAATACCAGAAGCGCAACGAGACCAACGAGATCTTCATCCCGGTGGGCGAGCGCCTGGGCCACGAGGTGATCGAGTTCGTCGGCGTCAGCAAGTCGTTCGGCGACCGCGTGCTGATCGACAACCTCAGCTTCAAGGTGCCCGCGGGCGCCATCGTCGGCATCATCGGCCCCAACGGCGCCGGCAAGTCCACGCTGTTCAAGATGATCGCGGGCAAGGAGAAGCCGGATGCTGGCGAGGTGAAGATCGGCAAGACCGTGCAGATGGCCTTCGTTGACCAGCACCGGGACGAACTGGCCAACGACAAGACGGTGTGGGAGGACGTTTCCGGCGGCCTCGACATGATCAACATCGGCAAGTTCACGATGGCCAGCCGCGCCTACTGCGGCCGCTTCAACTTCAACGGCGGCGACCAGCAGAAGCGGGTCGGCACCCTGTCCGGCGGCGAGCGGGGGCGACTGCACCTGGCCAAGACCTTGCTGCAGGGCGGCAACGTGCTGCTGCTGGACGAGCCGTCCAACGACCTCGACGTGGAAACGCTGCGGGCGCTGGAAGACGCGCTGCTGGAGTTCGCCGGCAGCGTGCTCGTGATCAGCCACGACCGCTGGTTCCTGGACCGCATCGCCACGCACATCCTGGCGGCCGAGGACGAAGGCAAGTGGACCTTCTTCGATGGCAACTTCCACGAGTACGAGGCCGACAAGCTCAAGCGCCTGGGCGAGGAGGGCGCCCGGCCGCACCGGATGCGCTTCAAGGCCCTGAAGTGACACGGGCGGCGGGCGCCGCGCCGGTCATCCGGGCCTGAACAGGGCATGACGCGGGTCCCTGTGGCACCGCGTCCGGGTTCTGCATTCCGGAACCAATGCGCCGCTTTGCGGCACAATGGCATCCAGGTGCGACCCTGTTCGCCCATTGTCCGGAAGTTCCGTGATGCAGAATCCCGCACGCCTCTCACTCCAGCCGGCGGCGCCCGACGGCGCCAGGTCCGTCAAGCGAACCATCAACGCCAAGGCCGATCGCCACTTCGTGACGGCGCTGGCCCGCGGCCTGGACGTGCTCAGCGCGTTCCGTTCGCGCGACCGGATGCTGGGCAACCAGGAGCTGGCGCGCCGCTGCGGCCTGCCGAAGTCGACGATCTCGCGCCTGACGTATACGCTGACCAAGCAGGGTTACCTGGAACACGCGGATGACGGGCATGGCAATGGCGGCTACCGCCTCGGCAGCGCCGTGCTCGCGCTCGGCAGCACGATGCTGGCGCGGATGGACGTGCGGCAGGTCGCGCGTCCCCTGATGCAGGAACTGGCCGACCGCACGCAGGCGATGGTGTCGCTGGGCATGCGCGACCGCCTGAGCATGATCTACGTCGAGAACTGCCGCAGCGAATCGGCGCTGACGCTGAGCCTCGACGTGGGCTCGCGGATCCCGGTGGCCACCACTGCGATGGGACGGGCCTACCTGGCGCTGTGCAGCGAGACGCAGCGCGCCGCGCTGCTGGACCGCGTCCGCGACCGCGACCCTGCCGGCTGGGCCCAGGCGCGCGAGCGCATCGAGCGCGCGCTTGCCGAGTACAAGGAGCTCGGCGTGTGCACGTCGTTCGGCGACTGGCAGAAGGACGTGAATGCAATCGCCGTCGCCTTTCATGCGCCTGGCGGCCGCTCGGTGATGGCGATCAACTGCGGCGGTCCCGGCTTCAACCTGTCGCCGGAGTTCCTGCTGCAGCAGGTGCGGCCGCAGATGCTGGCGCTCGCCCACCGTCTGGAAGAGCCGGGCGGCGCCTACTGACAGGCCGCGCCGCGGTCACTCCCCGATCCGCACCACTGTCCGGCCGCGGGCGCGGCCGTTGATCACGGCGTCGATCGCCTGCGGCAGTTCGTCGAACGGGAGCACGCGCGCGATTGCCGCCAGGTGCCTGGGCCTGAGGTCGGTGGCCAGGCGCTGCCACACCCGCTCGCGCACCTCCGGCTCGTTGTCCGAGTTGATGCCCAGGAGCCGCACGCCGCGCAGGATGAACGGCATCACGCTGGTCGTGAAGTCCAGGCCGGCCGCGTTGCCGATGCTGGCGATCACGCCGTCCTTGCGCATCGTGCGGGTCAGCGCCGACAGCGGCGCGCCGCCGAGCGAGTCGACGGCGCCTTGCCACAGCGCGGGCTCCAGCGGCTTGGCGCCCGTCGCCAGGTCGGCGCTGGCGATCACTTCCTGCGCGCCCAGTTCGCGCAGGTACTGCGCCTCCTGCGGCTTGCCGGTCACCGCCACCACCTCGTAGCCGCGCTGCGCCAGCAGGTCGATGCTGACGCTGGCGACGCCGCCGGTGGCGCCGTTGACCAGCACCTTGCCCTTGTGCGGCGCGAGGCCGTTGAGTTCCATCGCGTCGATGCCGAGCGCCGCCGTGTAGCCGGCCACGCCCAGGGTGATGGCTTCGAGCGTCGTCATGCCGTGCGAGAGCCGGTTGACCCAGGCCGCCGGCGCGCGGGCCCGCTCGGCGTAGCCGCCATGGTGCGACACGCCGAAGCCGTGGCTGTGCACGACCACCGGGTCGCCCGGCCTGAACTGCGGCACGCTCGACGCTTCCACGATGCCGCTCGCGTCGATGCCGCCCACGCACGGGAAGCGCCGGATGATCTTGCCCTTGCCGGTGGCCGCGAGCGCGTCCTTGTAGTTGATGCTGGCGTACTGCACGCGCACGGTGACGTCGCCGGGATCGAGCGCGGCGTCGTCCAGCATCGTGAACGCGGCGCGCACGCCTTCCGGCGTGCTGGAAACGAGGTAGGCGCGAAAGGACATGGGGTGGCTCCGGCTGGCTGCGACGCCCGATTCTCGCGCAGCGCGGCGTGTGCGCTCGCTCCCGGCCACGGCAGCTTCCTGCCACTCGCCCCGCGAGGCTCCTACGCCGGGCGCCGTCCGGCTCCTACAGCGTTGAGCTTCGCCGCGCCGCAAGCTGTGGGCGTTGGCCTCGGAAGGCCGCCGGACACAAAGGAGCAGGACATGTCGAAGCAGGAACAGCCGCCGGCCGCGCCGCACGAGGATCGCGACGGCGACGGCGCGCCGCTGGGGCCGTCCGGCGCGGGGCTGTCCGACCGCAACGGCCCGTCCGACCGCGGCAACGGGAAGCCGTGACCATGAGGCGGGAGGGCAACATGGTCTACGCACTGTTCTCCCTCGGGGTGCTGGCCGCCGTCGGCGCGGTGTACACCGCCGCCATCGGCTGGCTGTGGTTCCGGCAGGAGCGCCTGCTGTTCGAGCCCACGCCGCTGGCGCCGGACGAACCCCTGGGAGACGACCCCGACGTGCACGAGGAGTGGATCGACGTGCCCGGCGCGCGCCTGTCGGCCGCGCAGCTGCGGCTGCCCGACCCGCGGGGCGTGGTGTTCTTCCTGCACGGCAACTCGGGCAACCTGCGCGACTGCCTGGTCGACATCGATGCCTTCCGGCAGGTGAACTTCGACGTGGTGATGTTCGACTACCGCGGCTACGGCAAGAGCAGCAGCTGCATCGGGAGCGAAGAGCAGTTGCGCGCCGACGTGGCCGCGGTCTGGGCCCACTACGCCCCGCGGTACGAAGGCAAGCGGGTGGTGATCGCCGGTCAGTCGCTGGGCACGGCATTGGCCGCCGGCCTGTCGGCGCAGCTGTGCGCCAGTGGCCGCGGCCCGGATCTCACGCTGCTCGTGTCGCCGTACAGCAGCATGCGCGCCCTGGCCGACGAGCTGTATCCGTGGGTGCCGCGCCAGGTGCTGCGCTATCCGCTCCACACGGCGGAACATGCCGCGCAGCTGAAGGGACCCCTGATGCTGATCCACGGCGACAAGGACGAACTGATCGGCATCCACCACAGCCATGCGCTGCGCACCGCCGTGCCGGCCGCGCAACTGCTGTGCGTGGAAGGCGCGGGGCACGGCGACGTGCACAAGTTCCCCAGCTTCCGCAAGGCCCTGCACGGGGCGCTGGGGTGCCTGTAAGCCGGGCAAGGGATGCATTTCGCGCTCTGGTCGGTGCTCGTCGGCATCCTGCTGATCTTCCTCGCGCTCAGCGGCACGGTGCTGTCGCGCCTGCCGGCGTCCACCGCCATGCTGTACCTGGGCGTCGGGCTCGCCGTGAGTCCCATTGGCCTGGGGTGGCTGGCGGCCGATCTACGCGAACACGTGCTCCTCCTGGAGCGCCTCACCGAGGTCGTGGTGCTGGTGTCACTCTTCACGGCAGGTCTCAAGCTCAGCCCCGGGCTGCGCGACCGGCGGTGGCTGCTGCCGCTGCGGCTGGCGCTCGCTTCCATGGTCCTCACCGTCGGGGCGATCGCGGCCGTGGGGATCATGTTGCTGGGCTTGCCGCCCGGTGCCGCCGTCCTGCTGGGGGCCATCCTCGCGCCGACGGACCCGGTGCTGGCGTCCGACGTGCAGGTGCATCGCCCGGGCGACCGCGACAACCTGCGTTTCGCCCTGACCGGCGAAGGTGGACTGAACGACGGCACGGCCTTCCCCTTCGTGATGCTGGGCCTGGGCCTGCTGGGGCTGCACGAGATCGGCGACTGGGGCTGGCGCTGGCTGCTGGTGGACGGGCTGTGGGCGGTCGCGGCGGGACTGGGCGCCGGCGCCCTGCTCGGCGTCGCCGTGGGGCGCCTCGTGCTGTACCTGCGGCGCGAACACAAGGAGGCGGTGGGCCTGGACGACTTCCTGGCGCTGGGCCTGATCGCGCTGTCCTACGGCACTGCTGTGGTACTGCACGGCTATGGCTTCCTGGCCGTGTTCGCCGCCGGGGTGGCGCTGCGGCAGGTGGAGCAGTCGCAGCGCCCCGATTCCGCCGTCCAGCAGGCGGTGGAGCGGGCGTCGGCGGACCCGGACCGGACGGCCGCCGAGGCGGCCGCGGTCGATCCGCGCCAGGCGCCGGCGTTCATGGCGCATGCCGTGCTGGGCTTCAACGAGCAGGTGGGGCGCATGGGCGAGCTGGCGATCGTGATCACCATCGGGGCGCTGCTATGGGCCGTGGAGTGGCAGCACGCACAGTGGTGGTTCGTCGCGGTGCTGCTGCTGGGCATCCGGCCGCTGGCTACTTCGCTGGGGCTGCTCGGATCGCGCAGCTCCACCCGTCAGCGATGGCTCATCGCGTGGTTCGGCATCCGCGGCATCGGCTCGCTCTATTACCTGATGTTCGCGATCAATCACGGCCTGCCGGCCCCGCTGGCAGCCCAGTTGGCGGCGCTGACCCTCTCCGTGGTCGTGACCTCGATCGTCGTGCACGGCATCTCGGTCACTCCGCTCATGGCGGCCTACGAACGCGCGGTCGCGCGCCGCGGGGCCGCAGCAGCGCCGGGGGAGTGAAGGGGCGAGCGCGGCTCTCCTACATGGACGGAACGCCGCGGACGACAGCGCGCGGCGCCTCGGCGCTTACAGTGGAAGCATCGCCATCAAGGAGTGAACATGAACCCTGCAAGCAAGTCGCGCTCGGGCGGCCGCGAGCCGCGCGACAGTGCCAAGGAAGTCGACACCAAGCACAAGGCGAAGACGCCGAACGCCGACATGCAGGAGGAGGACGCCGGCACGGCCGAGAGCGGCAATACCGGGCGCGGCAGCGCGTCCGGGGTGCCGCTGAAGCAGCAGGGCCGCACCGACCAGGAGCGCGGCAGCCCGCGCTGACACTGCCGGGCACCACGCGTGCCTCTGCGCTGTCCTACACGGACCATCATCAGGTACCGACAAGCTCGGCTCCGCGCGTGCATAGAGTGCGCCATAGGGCGGCGGGAGCCGCCCCATGCCGATCACGAACATACCCGCAAGGAGTTTCCCCGATGAAAACGTCTCTGACCCGAACCGCGGCCGCCACGCTGGCCGTCATCGCTGCCCTGGCGCTGGGCGCGTGCACGAAGAAGGAAACGACGGAAAGCACCACGTCGAGCACGACGACGACGACGCCGGCACCGGCCAGCCCGTCCACCACGAGCCCGCCCGCCACCGCCGGCACGTCGGGCGGCATGGGCGCAACCAGCAGTACCGACACGACGGCGGGCGCCGGCGGCGCGACGGCGGGCGGCACGAGTTCGATGGGGGCCACCGGCACCGGCGGCACGACCAGCTCCGACACCTCGGGCAGCGCGGGCGGCGTGACCGGGTCGACCACCACCACGACCACGACGACCACCACGAAGTGATGCCGGTGCGCGCCGATGCCCTGCTGCTCGCGGCCGGCCTGGCGCTGGCGCTGGCCGGTTGCGGCCGGGACGCCGATTCCGGCGCGACGGCCAATCCGAACGCGCCAGGCAGTCCGGGCACCGGCAACCCGACGGTCGTCGCCACGCCGCAGGCGCCGGACTCGCCGCCGGGCGGCCCGTCCGGCGTGAAAGGCTCGGCACCGCACCCCGGCTCGTCCGGCGGCGACGCCGTGCCGGGAGCCACCGGCAGCGGCACCATCGGGCAGGCTCCTGCGCCGGGCGGCGGCCTGCAAGGCGGCGTGGGCGCCGGCCCTGCCGCCTCCACGGCGGCCGGTACCGGCACCAGCGCCACGTCCGCGCCGACCGGCACCGTGCCGGCGGGCAGTGCGCGCGGCGAGACGGGCCAGCGCTGAGCCGGCTGCGGCGAAGACAGCGTGCCAGCCGCCGTCCGGGCCGTCAGCCTTTTTCCACCGGCCGCGACCGGTCGCTGCACCACTCGCTCCAGCTGCCGGCGTACAGCGCTGTCGGGCCGAGCCCGGCCACTTCCATCGCGATCAGGTTCGGCACGGCGCTGACGCCGCTGCCGCAGTGGTGCACCACCGTGCGCGGATCGCGCCCGGCCAGCAAGGCCTCGAATTCCTCGCGCAACCGGGCCGCGGGCTTGAATCTGCCGTCGGCATCGAGGTTCTGCGCGGACGGCCGGTTGAGGGCGCCCGGGATGTGGCCCGCCACCGGATCGAGCGGTTCGACTTCGCCGCGGAAGCGCGGCGCCCCGCGCGCGTCGATCAGGGTCTGCGTCGTCTGGCCGAGCCGGCTTTGCACGTCGCGTGTCGTCGCCAGGCGCCGCAGTTCCGGACCGAGCTTGAAGTTCGACTGGAAGTGCGAGGGTTCCTCGCGCCCGCTGACCTCGCCGCCGGCGGCCTGCCAGGCCTGCAGCCCGCCGTCGAGCACCGCCACCGCCTCGTGGCCTGCCCATTTCAGCATCCACCAGAGCCGGCCGCAATACGTGCCGCCGCTGCGGTCGTACACGACGGCCTGCATGTCGTTGCCGAAACCAACCCGCGAAAGCCACATCGCGAATCGTTCGCGGCTGGGCAGCGGATGGCGCCCGCCCGAGGCGGCGTCGGGATGGGGATGGTGCCTGCCGTCGGGCCGGACCACGCCCTGGTCGCTCAAGGCGGTGTCGAGGTGGGCGTACACGGCGCCGGGGATGTGCGCGCGGCGGTACTGCTCCTCGCCGGCGGCCGGGCTCATCAGGTCGAAGCTGCAGTCGAAGATCATGAGCGGCGCGTCGCCGGCGCGCAGGCGCATCAGTTCGTCGACGGAGATCAGCGTGGTGTGCATGCGGGCAGTCCCTGCTTCGGTGGAAGGCGGATTATCCCGCGCCCGTGCCTTGAGCGTGGCCCCGGAAGGGCAGCGAGCCGCCGGCGAGTCAGTGCTCTTCGGCCGGCGCATTCGGCACCGCCCGCGCGCGCAGCACGGTGGCGGCGATGCCGCTGGCGACGATCAGGGCCATCCCGAGCCAGCCCGAGGCCGGGACGTCGTCCCCGAACAGCGTCACGCCGTAGATCGCCCCGAACACGATCCCGAAGTACTGCAGGCTGGCCACCACCAGCGTGGCGCCCTGGTTGTAGGCGCGCGTCATGCACAACTGCCCCAGCGACGCCAGGAGCGCCATCGGCAGCAGCCACAGCGCGTGTTCCCAGCGCCATGGCGACACGCCTCCCGCCAGCATCGCGGCGCCTCCGGCCACCGTCGAGCCGACGGCGAAGTAGAAGACGGTGCGGGTGTCAGGCTCGCCGACCTTGCCGAGCGCCATCACCTGCAGGTAGGCGAACGCGGCCGTGATGCCTGACATCAGCCCGACCAGGCCGGCCATGAGCTGGTTCTGGCCGATCGTGGGCTGCAGCATCATCACGACGCCGGCGAATCCTGCCAGGACGCTGAGCACCAGGGGCGCCTGGCGCGGTCCGGGTCCACCGCGCTGCGGCTGCCAGAAGAGGAGGGCGCCGCCCACCAGGAACGCCGCCACCCAGACGCTGCTCATGTAATTGAGCGTCATCGCGGTCGCGAGCGGCAGGTAGCCGATCGAATAGAACCACGCGCCGAGCGAGATCACGCCGATCAGCGCGCGCCACGCGTGCATGCCCGGGTAGCGGGTCGCGAGGCTCACGCCCTGGTGCCGCGCCAGCAGCCACAGGAACAGCATGCCGAGCACGCCGCGGTAGAACACCAGTTCCGCGGCGTTGAACCATGGCGACGCGAACTTCACGCACACGGCCATGCTGGCGAAGAAGAAGGCCGCCAGGACCATCCAGAGGGATTGCACGGGACTAGGGGGCTAGGGGCTAGGCCCTGCGCGCCTGAAGCCGCTGCGCCTACGGCGCCGGCGACTTCAGGCGCGCCCGATACCACTCATGGAAGTGCTGCATGCCGTCTTCCATCGGGCTCTGGTAGGGGCCGATCTCGTTGTCGCCGCGGTCCATCAGCGCCTTGCGGCCGCGGTCCATGCGCTCGGCGATCTCGTCGTCCTCGATGCAGGTCTCCATGTACGCCGCCTGCTGCGCCTCGACGAACTCGCGCTCGAAGGCGGCGATCTCCTCGGGGTAGTAGAACTCCACCATGTTGAGCGTCTTCTGCGGCGATACCGGGTGCACCGTCGACACCGTGAGCACGTGCGGATACCACTCCACCATGATGTGCGGGTAGTACGTGAGCCAGATCGCGCCGTACTTCGGCTGGCGGCCCTGCCGCCAGGCCAGCAGCGCCTTCTGCCAGCGCTCGTACACCGGGCTGCCGGCCTTGCCGAGGCGGTTGGCGATGCCCACCGTCTGCACCGAGAAGTTCTCCCGGAACTCCCAGCGCAGGTCCTCGCAGGTCACGAAGCTGCCCAGGCCCGGATGGAAGGGACCGACGTGGTAGTCCTCCAGGTAGACCTCGATGAAGGTCTTCCAGTTGTAGTTGCACTCGTGCAGTTCGACCCGGTCCAGCACCATGCCTGTGAAGTCCAGGTCGGCGCGCGGCCCGAGCCCGGCGAGGTCGGCTTCCACGTCCGGACTGCCCGGGGCGCGCTCGAACAGCAGGCCGTTCCACTCCTGGAGCGGATAGTTGTTCAGATTCAGGCACGGGTCCTTCGGGAAATGCGGCGCGCCGAGCAAGGTGCCCGCGGCGCTGCCGTTGCCGCCGCTGTAGGTCCAGCGGTGCAGCGGGCAGACGATGTTGCCGCCCGCGGACGGGCCGGACGCGATCGAACCGCGCCCCTTGAGGATCACGGCCTGGCGGTGCCGGCAGACGTTCGAGATCAGCTCCACGCCGGCGGCCGTGCGCAGCAGGGCGCGGCCCTCGCCCTCCTGGGGCAGCGCGAAGTAATCGCCCTGTTCCGCGACGGCGAGCTGGTGCCCCACATAGCGGGGACCGGCCCGGAAGATGACTTCCATCTCGCGCCTGAACAGCGCGTCGTCGAAGTAGCTGGTGACTGGGAGTTGGCTTGCGGCCTGCTGAAGTTGAAGACTTAAATCAGACATGGTGTCCTGACCTAGAGACTCCCCCTATGAAGGGGCAGGGAAGCGCTGACCCGGAGATGAGCGCGCGGTGTCGAAGAAGGATGGGAAACCGGGACGCTGGTCCCGGGCGGAGGGGACGCGAATTGTACCCCCCGGGGGGTATCTGGGGCATTCGTGCGGGCTCTCAAGCCCGCGGCGCGTGGCCTTGCGCGGTCCCGGACTGGCGCACCGCCTAAAATGCCAGGTTTCCCTCCGGATCCACGATGTCCCAGCCTGCCTCACCCACCCCTGCGAGCTATGAAGCCGCGCTGGACGAGCTCGAGCAGCTGATTGGCCGCATCGAGTCCGGCCAGTTGCCGCTCGAGCAGCTGCTGGCCGGCTACCAGCGCGGCGCGCAGCTGCTGCAGTTCTGCCGCGACAAGCTGCAGGCCGTGGAGCACCAGATCAAGGTCCTGGACGAAGGCACGCTCAAGCCGTGGCTGCAAGAGTGAGCGCGCCGGCAACGCCGTCGGAGTCCGGCTTCGATCTGGCCCGCTGGAGCCGCGAGCGGCTCCAGCGCGTGGAACAGGCCCTGGGCGAGTGGGTCGTGGCCGAGGCGCCCGCCGGGCTGGGCGAGGCCATGCGGTACGCCGTGCTCGACGGCGGCAAGCGCTTGCGCCCGCTGCTGGTGCTGGCGGCGAGCGAAGCGGTCGGCGGCCATCCGCAGGCGGCGCTGCGCGCGGCCTGCGCCGTGGAGCTGATTCACGCCTATTCGCTGGTGCACGACGACATGCCGTGCATGGACAACGACGTCCTGCGCCGCGGCAAGCCGACCGTGCACGTGAAGTTCGGCGAGGCGCGGGCGCTGCTGGCCGGCGACGCGCTGCAGGCGCTGGCCTTCGAACTGCTCGCGCCCGAGGACTCGACGATGCCGGCCGCCGTGCAGGCCACGCTGTGCCGCCTGCTGGCGCGCGCCGCCGGCCACGCCGGCATGGCGGGGGGGCAGGCGATCGACCTGGCCAGCGTCGGGCGCGCGCTGGACGAATCGCAGCTGCGCGAGATGCACCGGCGCAAGACCGGATCGCTGCTGCAAGGCAGCGTGCTGATGGGGGCGGCCTGCGGCAGCGCGGACGGCGCGGCCCTGGCCGCGCTCGCGGACTTCGGGGCGGCCGTGGGGCTGGCGTTCCAGGTGGTGGACGACATCCTCGACGTCACGGCGGATTCGGCGACACTCGGCAAGACGGCCGGCAAGGACGCCGCCTGCGACAAGCCGACCTACGTGTCGGTGCTGGGACTGGACGCGTCGCGCCGCCTCGCACGCGAGCTGCGGGACCAGGCGCTGGGCGCGCTGGCGCGCTCCGGACTGCCCGACACGCGGGCTTTACAGGGGCTCGCCATGATGGTGGTGAACCGGGACAATTGAGACGACAGATGGCCTCCCTGCTGCAAGCGATCAACGACCCCGCCGACCTGCGCAAGCTGCCGCGCACCCAGCTCAAGCTGCTCGCCGACGAGCTGCGCGCCTTCGTGCTGGACAGCGTGTCGCGCACCGGCGGCCACCTCAGCTCCAACCTGGGCACGGTGGAACTCACCATCGCCCTGCACTACGTGTTCAACACGCCGTACGACCGGCTGGTGTGGGACGTCGGGCACCAGACCTATCCGCACAAGATCCTCACGGGCCGGCGCGACCGCATGGCGACGCTGCGCCAGCTCGGCGGCCTGTCCGGCTTCCCGCAGCGCAGCGAAAGCGAGTACGACGCGTTCGGCACGGCCCATTCGTCCACCAGCATCTCGGCGGCGCTGGGCATGGCGCTGGCGGCCAGGCGCAAGGGCGAGAACCGCAAGGCGGTGGCGATCATCGGCGACGGCGCGATGAGCGCCGGCATGGCCTTCGAGGCGCTGAACAACGCCGGCGTCGCCGATTGCGACCTGCTGGTGATCCTGAACGACAACGACATGTCGATCAGCCCGCCGGTGGGGGCGCTGAATCGCTACCTCGCGCAGCTCATGAGCGGGCAGTTCTATGCCGCGGCCAAGAACGTCGGCAAGAACGTGCTGCGCGTGGCGCCGCCCCTGTTCGAGCTGGCCAAGCGGCTGGAGGAGCAGGCCAAGGGCATGATCGTGCCGGCGACGCTGTTCGAGAAGTTCGGCTTCAACTACATCGGCCCCATCGACGGCCACGACCTCGACTCGCTGGTGCCAACGCTGGAGAACATCAGGCACCTGCCGGGACCGCAGTTCCTGCACGTCGTGACGCGCAAGGGCCAGGGCTACAAGCTGGCGGAGGCCGATCCCGTTGCCTACCACGGACCCGGCAAGTTCGACCCCGCGGTGGGCCTGGTGAAGCCGGCCAAGCCCGCCAAGCAGAGCTTCACCCAGGTGTTCGGCCAGTGGCTGTGCGACATGGCCGAGCAGGACGAGCGGCTGGTGGGCATCACCCCGGCAATGCGCGAGGGCTCGGGCCTGGTGGAGTTCGAGCAGCGCTTCCCGAACCGCTACTTCGACGTCGGCATCGCCGAACAGCACGCGGTCACGTTCGCCGCCGGCCTGGCCTGCGAGGGGCTCAAGCCGGTCGTGGCGATCTACTCTACCTTCCTGCAGCGCGCGTACGACCAGTTCGTCCACGACGTGGCGCTGCAGAACCTGCCCGTGGTCTTCGCGCTCGACCGCGCGGGCATCGTGGGGGCCGACGGCCCGACCCACGCGGGCGCCTACGACATCGCGTTCATGCGCTGCATCCCGAACGTGAGCATCGCCTGTCCGGCCGACGAGAACGAGTGCCGCAAGTTGCTGACGACCGCGTTCGAGCAGGACCATCCGGTCGCGGTGCGTTATCCGCGCGGCGCCGGCGTCGGCGCCGCCGTGGAAGCGGGCCTGCAGGGGCTGCCGTTCGGCAAGGGCGAGATCCGCCGCGCGCGCACCGCCGCCGACGCGCAGCCGCGCGGCGTGGCGATCCTGGCGTTCGGGACGCTGCTGTATCCGGCGCTGGCCGCCGCCGAACGGCTCAACGCCACGGTGGTGAACATGCGCTGGGCCAAGCCGCTGGACAGCGCCTTGCTGCTGGAAGTGGCGGCTCGCCACGAAGCGCTGGTGACGGTGGAGGAAGGCTGCATCATGGGGGGCGCGGGCAGCGCGGTGGCGCAGGCGCTGCAGGCAGCCGGCGTCGCCAGGCCGATCCTGCACCTGGGGTTGCGCGACGAGTTCATCGAGCATGGCGACCCGGCCACCCTGCTTTCCCTGCAGGGGCTGGACGCGGCCGGCATCGAGGCCTCGGTGCGCCAGCGCTTCGGCGACGCGGTGGAGCGGGTCCAGCCGGCGCTGAAGATCGTCGGCTGAGGCCGACCGGCCGCGTCGGCCCGCACGGGCCGGGTACAGTTGGCATCGCGCCTGGTCGCACGGCGCCCGAACCGATGGATCGACGCTCTCTCATCGCCGCAACCGGGATCGCCGGCGTGCTGGCCGCCGGCACGGCGCCGGCCGTGCATGCGCAGCCGCTGGTGCGCTGGCGCCTGGCATCGAGCTTCCCGAAGTCGCTCGACACCATCCATGGCGCTGCCGAAGTGTTCGCGCGCAAGGTGCGCGAGCTCTCCGGTGGCCGCTTCGAGGTGGCCGTCCATGCGGCGGGCGACCTCATGCCGGCTTTCGGCGTCGTCGACGGCGTGCAGCAGGGCGAGGTGGAGGCCGCGCACACGGCGCCGTACTACTTCTTCGACAAGGACGAGACCTTCGCCATCGGCGGCGCGATTCCCTTCGGACTCAACAGCCGGCAGATGAGCGCGTGGACCTACGAGGGCAACGGCCGCAAGCTGATGCGCGAGTTCTACGCGCGCTACGGCATGACCAGCTTCCCCTGCGGCAACACCGGCGCGCAGATGGGCGGCTGGATGCGCCAGGAGATCCGCTCGGCCCAGGACCTCCAGGGGCTGAAGTTTCGCATCGGCGGGTTCGCCGGCAAGGTGCTCGAGCGCCTGGGCGGCGTGCCGCGCAACATCCCGGGCGGCGACATCTACCAGGCGCTGGAGAAGGGCGCGATCGACGCCGCGGAGTGGATCGGCCCGTACGACGACCAGAAGCTCGGGTTCAACAAGGTTGCACCCTATTACTACTACCCCGGCTGGTGGGAAGGCGGGCTGCAGCTGGACCTGTACGTGAACCTGAAGGCCTTCCACGCGCTCTCGCCGGAATACAAGGCGTACGTGGAGATGGCCAGCACCTTCGCCCACGTGGAGACGCAGGCCAAGTACGACGTCAGGAACCCCGGGGCGCTGAAGCAGCTGGTGGCGGCCGGCGCGCGGCTGCGCCCGTTTCCCGCCGACATCATGACGCAGGCCTTCCGAGAGTCGATGCGGCTCTATGACGAGCTCTCGGCCGGCAACGAGCAGTGGAAGAAGGTGTACGCGGATTACCGGCGCTTCCGCTCCGACCAGAACCTCTGGTTCCGCTTCACCGAAGCGACCTTCGACCGTTTCATGCAGTCGCAGAAACTGTGAGGCCCGGCCGCCCGCCGGCGCCAGCCGATCCGCTGGAGGCCCTGTGCCGGCCGGGGCTTTGCAGGGGCGGTGATTACAATACGGCGCCATTTGCCTGAAATGGCGAGCGGGCGCAAGCGGTCTGATCAACGATCGCTGCCGCCCAGGCGCATCGGGCGCCGCAGACCAACAAGGACTCTACGATGGATCGCCGTTCTCTCATCAAACACGCCGGCATTGCCGGTGTCCTGACTGCCGGCGCCGCGCCGGCGGTGCATGCGCAAGCCGCCGTGCGCTGGCGACTCGCCTCCAGCTTCCCGAAGTCGCTGGACACCATCTTCGGCAGCGCCGAGACCTTCTCGAAGACCGTCAAGGAGTTGTCCGGCGGCAAGTTCGAGGTTTCGGTCCACGCCGCCGGCGAACTGATGCCTCCCTTCGGCGTGGTGGACGCGATCCAGAACGACACCGTCCAGATGGCGCAGACCGCGTCCTACTACTTCACCGGCAAGGACTCGATCTTCGCATTCGGCTGCGCCGTGCCGTTCGGCCTGACCGCCCGCCAGATGGACGCGTGGATGGAGCACGGCAACGGCCGCAAGCTGATGGACGAGTTCTACGCCAAGTACAACATCCTCAGCATGAGTGCCGGCAACACCACCACCCAGATGGGCGGCTGGTATCGCAAGGAGCTCAAGGGCCTCAAGGACCTGCAGGGCCTGAAGATGCGCCTGGGCGGCGGCCTGTTCGGCGAAACGATGGCCAAGCTGGGCGTGGTGGCGCAGAACATGCCGGCCGGCGAGGTGTACCAGGCCCTGGAGAAGGGTACGCTGGATGCCACCGAGTTCGTCGGCCCGTACGACGACGAGAAGCTGGGCTTCAACAAGGTCGCACCGTTCTACTACTACCCCGGCTGGTGGGAAGGCGGCGCCGAGCTCGAGTTCTTCATCAACAAGAAGGCCTTCGAAGCCCTGTCGCCCGAGAACAAGGCGATCGTGCGCGCCGCCGGTGCCGTCGCCGCCCGCGACATGACCGCCAAGTACGACGCGAAGAACCCGCTCGCCCTGAAGCGGCTCGTCGCTGCGAAGACCCAGCTCAAGCCCTTCCCGAAGGACATCATGGACGCCGGCTTCAAGGCGGCGATGGGTGTGTTCGCCGAGCACGAGGCCAAGTCACCCGAGTTCAAGAAGATCCACCAGGACATGCGCGCGTTCCAGCGCGACCAGCTCCTGTGGGACCGCTTCTCCGAGTACCGCTACAGCAGCTACATGACCACCGTGAAGGTCTGAGGCTGCGCGCGCCTCGCGGCGCGCTCGACCCGAGGAACAACAACGCCCCGGTCCGCGTCAGCGGCCGGGGCGTCTTGTCTTGGCGGCAGGCCGGTGCGCGCCGTCCGGGCTCGGCCAGCGCAGCCCCGGACGGGGCTGCGCTACTTCTTTTCCGGGCCTTGCTGCAATTGCTTCAGAAGGTCCTCGTCCGACACCGCCGGGCCGGCCGGGGTCGGCTCGGGGACCGGCATGGCGCCCGCCTCGGGCGCGCTCGGGGCCGGCTGCGCGTCCGGCGCCGGCGCGTTCTCCGGCGTCATTCTGTCCTGCTGATCGAGCATTTTCTCCATCTGCTGCTCGATCTTGTTCATGTCCTGCGCCGGGCCCTTGTCCGTGTCGTGTGACACCAGGCCCGGGAAGGCGATGATCGCGCCGACCATCACGATCTGGATGATCACGAACGGCACGGCGCCCCAGTAGATCTGCATCGTGGTCACCGGCGCGATCTGCCGGCGCGTGATCCGGTCGGTATAGGGTTTGTCGGGCGCGACGCTGCGCAGGTAGAACAGCGCGAAGCCGAACGGCGGATGCATGAACGAGGTCTGCATGTTCACGGCCAGCAGCACGCCGAACCAGACCAGGTCGATGCCCAGCTTCTGCGCGACCGGCGCGAGCAGCGGCACGACGATGAACGACAGCTCGAAGAAGTCCAGGAAGAACGCCAGGACGAAGATCAGGACGTTCACGACGATCAGGAAGCCCAGTTGCCCGCCGGGAAGCCCGGTGAGCAGATGCTCCACCCACACCGGGCCGTCCACGCCCTGGAAGACCAGGCCGAAGACCGTGGCGCCGATCAGGATGAACAGCACGAACGAGGACAGCTTGGTCGTGGAGTTGAGCGCCTGGCGCAGCAGCGACCAGGAAAGGCGCCGGCGCGCGACGGCCATCGCGATCGCCCCCAGCGCGCCCATGGCGCCGCCCTCGGTCGGCGTGGCGACGCCCAGGAAGATGGTGCCCAGCACCAGGAAGATCAGCATCAGCGGCGGAATCAGCACGAAGGTCACGCGCTCGGCCAGCCGCGACAGCATCCGCAACCCCAACGCCTTGTTGATCACGGCGATGACGAACGCCAGCAGCACCCCCGCGCCCAGCGCGATGACGATGGTCTCGTCGGTCGGCATCGTTTCCACGGTCTCGCCGCGGATCCAGCTCACCACGGCCGGATAGTTGCGGCCCAGCGTCACGGCGGCGGCCGTGCTGACCACCGTGAGCACCAGCAGGGAGCGCAGGCCCGGGGAGCCGTCCGGCTCGCGGTAGGTGCGCGCCTCCAGCGGCAACGCCGGCGCCATCTGCGGCTTGAACACGGCGATCAGCATCACGTACACGACGTACATGCCGGTCAGCACGAAGCCGGGGACGAAGGCGCCCTTGTACATGTCGCCGACGCTGCGCCCCAGCTGGTCGGCCAGCACGATTAGCACCAGGGATGGGGGGATGATCTGGGCCAGCGTGCCAGAGGCAGCAATCACGCCGGACGCCAGCCGCCGGTCGTAGCCGTAGCGCAGCATGATCGGCAGCGAGATCAGGCCCATCGAGATCACCGAGGCGGCGACGACGCCGGTGGTCGCCGCCAGCAGCGCGCCGACCAGGATCACCGCCAGCGCCAGGCCGCCGCGCACCGGGCCGAACAGCTGGCCGATGGTGTCCAGCAGGTCCTCGGCCATGCCGCTGCGTTCCAGGATCAGCCCCATCAGGGTGAAGAACGGGATCGCCAGCAGGGTGTCGTTCTGCATGATGCCGAACAGCCGCAGCGGCAGCGCCTGCAGCAGCGACTCGGGCAGGGCCCCCACCTGGACGCCGACGAAGCCGAAGAACAGGCCGCAGGCGCCGAGGCTGAAGGCCACGGGAAAGCCGAACAGCAGGAACACGATCAGCCCCATGAACATGATGGGGGCGAAGTTGTGGGTCAGGAACTCCATCCGTCTTCTCTCTTTTTCCTGGTCACGCCTTGTCGGCCCGTTCCGCCTCGCGGCGGATGGCTTCGGCGAGTTCCTCTTCGGCGGTCTTCTCGACCTTCCGCGCGGTGGGGTCCTCGATCAACCCCTTCAGGAAGGCGATGCGCTTGATCAGCTCGGACCATCCCTGCACCATGAGCAGCGCGACGCCCAGCGGCATCATCAGGTACACCGGCCAGCGGATCAGTCCGCCGGGGTTGTTCGACATCTCGCCGGACCGCCAGCCCTGCAGGAAGAACGGGATGCCGTACCAGAGGATGGTCAGGCACATCGGCGTGAGAAAGAGCGCGAAGCCGACCACGTCGATCCAGATCTGCCCGCGCTTGGACAGCCGTCCCGACACCACGTCGATGCGCACATGCTCGCCGTGCAGCAAGGTGTAGCCGGCCGCCAGCAGGAAGGCTGCCGCGAACAGGTACCACTGCACCTCGAGGTACGCGTTGGAGCTGTAATTGAAGGCCTTGCGGACGACGGCGTTGATGCCGCTGATCAGGGTGGAGCCCAGGATCAGCCAGATCACGTATCGGCCCACCAGGGCGTTGAACCGGTCCACGGCGTTGGAGAACTTGAGGAGCGCGTGCATGGGGTATTGGACGGCCCGGCCCGGGGCGCGGTCCATCCGATCGTGGGATTGCAGGGACCCGCCGGCAGCGGGCCACCTGCGATTTTGACAGACTCGGCCGCAGGGCCCTCGCGATAATGGCCGCATGCCAGCCACCAGCCCCGAGACGTTGCCGGAAAGCATCGATGCGCCATCCATGCGGCAGGCCGGACGGGAACTGCTGTCGCTGGCGCTGATGGATGCGCGCAACCACGCGCTGCACCTGCTGTCGCACTTCGAGCAGGCGGCCCCGGCCGATGCGGCGCCGCCGCCGCGCACCGATGCCGAGTCGCCGCTGTGGCTGGCCGGTCACATCGGCTGGCTGGCCGAGTACTGGATCGGCCGCAACCCGCACCGGCCCATGGGGCCCGCGTGCCCGCCCGACGCGGTGCGGCTGCCGTCGGTCGAGCCGCTCGCGGACAGCTGGTTCGATCCGGCCCTGGTGAGGCCGGGCGAGCGCTGGCTGCTGCCGCTGCCGGGATACGAGGCGATTCGCGGCTACCTGCTGCAGACACTGGAAAGCACGCTGGAGCTGCTGGAGAAGGCGACCGACACCGACGATGCCCTGTATTTCTACCGGGTGGCGCTGTTTCACGAAGACCTGCGCTGCGAGCAGCTCGCCGCGCTGGGCCAGGCGCTCGGCGTGCCGCTGAAGCTGCCGCTGCCACCCGGCATGGCGCTGCGGGACCCCGTGCTGGTGCCGGCGCAGCGGTGGCAGCTCGGCTCGGCGCCCGACGGCTTTGCGTTCGACCTGGAACGGCCCGCGCACGAGGTCGCCGTGCCGGAATTCGAGATCGACGCCCAGCCGGTCGCCTGGCCGCAGTACGTCGAGTTCGTGCAGGACGGCGGGTACGACCGCCGGGAGCTGTGGCACCCGCAGGGCTGGGAGTGGCTCACCGGCGAGGCCGCGCGCGAGGGCCGGCGCGGCCCGCGCTACGTGGAGCAGATCGGCGGCGCCGGCGGCGCGGTGCTGCAGACCCGGTTCGGGCGCGCGACCCGCATGGGGCCGCACCAGAGCGCGATGCACCTGACCTGGTGGGAAGCCGATGCCTGGGCCCGCTGGGCGGGGCGGCGCCTTCCGACGGAGGTCGAGTGGGAGCTGGCGGCCCATGTGGCGCGGCGCCGCGGCTTCCGCTGGGGCGACGTGCGCGAGTGGACCGCGACGACGCTGCGGCCGTGGCCCGGTTTCGCCGCTGACGCGTGGACCCGCCACACGGACTTCGAAGCCGGACCGCTGTTCGGGCGCGCCCGCGTGCAGCGGGGCGCTTCCTTCGCCGCACGGGCCCGCATGAAGCATCCGAAGTTGCGCGGTTTCGCCTTGCCCGAGCGCGACGATGCGTTCGTCGGATTCCGCACCTGCAGCCTGTAGGCGGTCACGGCCGGCGAGGCTTGAACTCCCACCATGGCAATTGCTGGCGCAGGCTCAGCACCTCGCCGCAGCCTTGCGCGTCGTAGCCGGGCAGGGCGGCGAGCCGCGTGCGCCAGGCCTGGCTGCGCAGCACCTGCAGCAGCGCGTCGACCGGGGGATGCTGCAGCGCCGCCTTGAGGCACACGAGGTAATAGTCTTCCTGAGCCAGCGGCACGAAGCCCAGCCCGCGCGTGGCGGCGGCCGCCGCGATCCCGAGGCCGGCGTCGGCCGCGCCCGAAGCCACGGCCTGCGCCACGGCCGCATGCGAAGGCTCGGTGTGCTCGTAGCCGCGCAGGCCGGCGGGTCCGATGCGCGATTGCGCGAGCCACTCGTCCAGCAGCAGCCGGGTGCCCGTGCCGAGCGCCCGGTTCACGAAGCGGGCCCCCGTGCGCGCGAGATCGGCAATCGAGCCGAGCCCCAGCGGATTGCCCGCCGCCACGATCAGCCCCTGGCTGCGCCGGGCGAAGGCGATCAGCTTGTGGCGCCCCGGCCGCAGCAGCGGCTGGTAGGTGCGCTGCGCCAGCGTCCCGCGCGCGGCGCCCCGGGTCGTGTGGAAGCCGGCCACGACGCAGCGGCCTTCGTTCAAGGCGGCGATCGCGTCCACGCTGCCGCGAAAAGCGATGTCCAGGTGCAGCCGCGCGGTGGCCGCGGCGTGCTCGCGCAATGCGGCCAGCGCGTCGTCGTGGCTGGCGAACAGCATCAGCACGTGGGCCTGCGGATCGAAGGCCATGGCGAAGGCGCGCTCGAGGTCGGCGTGGAGCGACTCGATCTGCGGCGCCAGCCGGGCCTGCGCCTGCCGCTCGGCCCACAGCAGCTTGTCGCCGAATTCGGAGAGTCGGGCCGGCTGCCCCTTGTCCCACACGATGAGCGGCTGTCCCAGCTCGCCTTCCCAGCGCTTGAGCTCGCCCCACACATGCCGGTACGACAGGCCCAGCGCCTTCGCCGCGCCGGAGATCGAACCCTGCACGCGCACGGCCTGCAGCAGTTCCATCAGCGCGTTGCGGATCGCCGGAGCGCGGGCGTGCGCGCGCCCCAGGGCGTAGGACAGTTCGATCTTGTGCACCCGGGCAGTATCCCGCAGGAGCAGGGTGCCGCCTATGCAGGGGCGTTCATAGCTCGCTGCCCCGGATGCGGGCGCGCCCCACCGCGGTTTAGCATCGGACGCGCATGAACACATTTTCCGACAGCGTCGCCACCGCCATCGCGCTGATCGCCGGTCTGGACCCCACGCTGGCGGCGATCGTCGGCCGGTCGCTGGCGGTGAGCGCGGTCGCCTGCGTGCTGGCCTGCTGCATCGGGATGCCGCTGGGGGCCTGGCTCGGGGTGGCGCGCTTTCCGGGACGCGGCATGCTGCTGACGGTGCTGAACACGATGCTGGCCCTCCCGTCGGTGGTGGTGGGACTGGTCGTGTACCTGCTGCTGTCGCGCACCGGCCCGTTGGGCTTTCTCGGCTGGCTCTTCTCGTTCCAGGCGATGGTGGTCGCGCAGACGGTGCTGGTCGTGCCGGTCGTGGCGGCGCTCACGCGCCAGAGCGTGGAGGACGCCCATGTGGTGGGCGGTGAGTTGATGCTGTCCCTCGGCGCCAGCGCCTGGCTGCGCGGCCTGCTGCTGGCCTGGGACGAGCGCTACGCGCTGCTGACGATCGCGATCGCCGCCTTCGGGCGCGCCGTCTCCGAAGTCGGCGCCGTGATGATCGTCGGCGGCAACATCGACGGCTTCACGCGCGTCATGACCACTGCCATCGCCCTGGAAACCAGCAAGGGCGATCTGCCGCTCGCGCTCGCGCTCGGCATCGTGCTGCTGGGCACCGTCCTCGCGCTCAATGCCGCCATCGCCCTGCTGCGCCGCTGGCGCATGTTGCGCGACGACCGGGTGCTGGCGCTGGAGGGCGTGCCGGGATGAGCGCGCTGATCCAGCTGAAGGGCGTGGCCGTGGACTTCGGCGCCGTCGCCGCGCTGCGCGGCGTCGACCTGCGGGTGGCCGCGGGCGAGCGCGTCGCCCTCGTCGGGGCCAACGGCAGCGGCAAGAGCACCTTGCTGCGCGTGCTGCACGGCCTGCTGCGGCCGGCCGCGGGTTCGGTCCTGCGCGACGGCGCCAGCCGGCAGGCGATGGTATTCCAGCGGCCCTACATGTTGCGCACCTCGGCCATGAACAACGTGGCACTGGCGCTGTGGCTGAGCGGCACGCGCTGGCGGCAGGCCCGCGAACTGGCCCTGGCCGCCCTGGCGCGCGTCGGCCTGGCCCACGCCGCGCTGCGCAGCGCGCGGGCCCTCTCGGGCGGCCAGCAGCAGCGGCTGGCGCTGGCGCGTGCCTGGAGCCTGCGGCCGGACGTCCTGTTCCTGGACGAGCCCACGTCCAGCCTGGATCCGCACGGCAAGCGCGAGGTCGAGGCGCTGATGGCCGAATTCGCCGGCGACGGCATGACGCTGGTGTTCGCCAGCCACAACCTGGGGCAGGTCAAGCGGCTTGCCACGCGGGTGGTCTACCTGGAGCAGGGTCGGGTGCTGGCCGACCTGCCGGTCCAGGAGTTCTTTGATGGCGCCCGCCTGTCGCAGGTGTCGCAGGAGGCCGGATTGTTCGTCAGGGGAGAAACGGCATGGTGAGGCAATGGTGTGTCCGGGCAGTGGCGGTGTCGGCATTGCTGGGCGCCGCGACGGGGCTGGCCGGGGCAGCGTGGGGGCAGGCGGTCACGGTGGCGTCGACGACGTCCACCGAGCAGTCGGGGCTGTTCGGCGCGATCCTGCCGCTGTTCAGGCGCGAGCGCGGGATCGACGTCAAGGTGGTCGCGGTGGGCACCGGCCAGGCGATCGACATGGCCCGGCGCGGCGACGCCGACGTGCTGTTCGTGCACGACCAGGCCGCCGAGGAGAAGTTCGTGGCCGATGGCGGCGCGGTCAGGCGCTATCCGGTCATGTACAACGACTTCGTGCTGGTCGGCCCCAAGGGCGACCCGGCCGCAGTGCGCGGCCGGGACATCGTCGCGGCATTCAGGAAGATCGCGGCGGCCAATGCGCCCTTCGTTTCGCGTGGCGACAAGAGCGGCACCCACGCAGCGGAGCTGCGCTACTGGATCGAGGCCGGCGCGGCGCACGCCAAGGGCGGCGGCTACCGCGAGTGCGGCTGCGGCATGGGGCCGGCCCTCAACATGGCGTCGTCGTCGAGCGGGTACTCGCTGGCCGATCGCGGCACCTGGCTCAGCTTCAGGAACCGCGGCGACCTGGCGGTCCTGGTCGAGGGCGACCGCAGGCTGTTCAACCAGTATGGGGCGATGGTGGTCAATCCGGCCAAGCATCCGCACGTGAAGGCGCGCGAGGCGCAGGCCTTCGTCGACTGGCTCGTCTCGCCGGCCGGCCAGGCGGCGATCGCTTCCTACCGGATCGGGGGGGAGCAGCTGTTCTTCCCGAACGCTGCGCCTTGAATACGGGAGCGAATACCGGACGCAGAGGGCGCGAAGGGTACGCAGAAGGCGCAAAAGAAGACAAGAAAAAGAATTTGAATTTTCTTCTTGCTGAGTTTTCTGCGTCCTCTGCGTATCCTTCGCGGCCTCTGCGTCCGGCTGCCCGATCCCGCATTCGGACCCTACTTCTTCCCCAGCTTCCGGTACACGGTCGCCCGGCTGATGCCGAGCGCCTGCGCGGCCTTCACGACGTTGCCGCGGGCATCGGCGACGGCCTTGCGGATCAGCGCGATCTCCACGTCCCGCAGCGGCACCTTGGCCGGCACGCACACCGGCGGCTGCCCGGGCAGCTGCGGCATCGCCTGCAGGCGCAGGCCCGACCACAGCGCCACCTCAACCGGCACCGGCGGGCCGCTGCGGCGAGCCAGGTCGAACCAGGATTCGCAGCGCTGGGCGAACAGCTCGCCGACATGCGTGGTGCCGCCCCCCAGTGCGAGTTGCGGCAGCATCTGCCGCGCCGCGTCGTTGCTGCCCAGGACCCAGCCGTCCGCGTCGAGGCAGACCAGCCCGTCTTCCTGGTTGCCCAGGGACCGCCCGGGCCAGTTCAGCCGCAGCAGCAGTTCGTGCGGCAGGTGCTGGACCAGCGCATTCTCGATGCCGCGGGCCGACTGTGCGGCCAGATGCTTCAGCTCCGGCCGCTCCGCCGCCTCGATGCCCGTGAGGTCGAGCATGCCGATGCACCGGCCGTCGGGTCCGAACAGCGGTGCCCCGGCACAGCTGTACACGGACGTGTCGGCGAAGAAGTGCTCGCCGCGGTGGAGCCAGACCGGTTGCAATTCGGTGAGGGCCGCGCCGATGGCGGTGGTGCCGACCGCCGTCTCGGACAGGTCGACCCCGATGCGCGTGATCAGTTCGGCACGGCGGTCGCCGTGGTCGATCGGCCCGTGGCTGCCGATCACGATGCCCTCGCAATCGGTGAGCACCGCGAAATAGCGGCTGGCGGCCAGCGTATCCGTGAGCCGTTCCAGGACCGGGCGGGCGGCCTGGAGCAGTGGCTGGTTGGCGTCCACGATGCGCTTGCGCGCCGGCGCGGACACCAGGTCGAACGCCAGCGGCCGCTCCGGCCGGTGGCCCAGCGCCAGGCAGCGGCGCCAGGAACGCTCGAGCCAGGGGGCCAGCCGCAGCGGCGCCCGCGTATCCTCGCCGCCGAGCACGGCCCGCCGCGCGCTGTCGATCAGCGCGAGCCGGTCGCGTTCCGCGAGCGCGATGGAACTACCCATGCCGCGATTGTCGGCCATTTCGGAACCCCAACTGCCGAGATGTCGCAAGTTGAGAAAAATGGGCAGGAGCCACTGCCTCACTAGGGTTATCACTAGTCGCCCGCACGGGCCCGCTTTCAACAATGGCCATGCAACCAGTTTCATAGGCGCCGGCCGCGCCATCAACATCAGGAGAGACGCAGATGCAAAAAGTGCTGCACATCAACGCCGACAAGTGCACCGGCTGCCTGCAATGCGAGATGGCATGCTCGTTCGAGAACTACGGCACCTTCGCCACGGCGAAGTCGCGCATCAAGGTGTTCGACTTCCACCACACCGGCAAGAAGGTTCCCTACACCTGCACGCAGTGCGACGAGGCCTGGTGCCTGCACGCCTGCCCGGTGGAGGCGATCACCATCGACCGCCTCACCGGCGCCAAGGTGGTGAACGAAACCACCTGCGTGGGCTGCAAGGTGTGCACCATCGCCTGCCCGTTCGGCACGGTGAACTACGTGCAGGAGACCGGCAAGGTGCAGAAATGCGACCTGTGCGGCGGCGAGCCGGCCTGCGCCGACGCCTGCCCCACCGGCGCCATCACCTACATCGACGCCAACTGGACCGGGCTGGACCGCATGAAGCAGTGGGCCGGCAAGCTTGGCAATCAACCCGCCGCGTGAAGGAGGAAACATCATGTCCTGGGCTGGAAGAATT
>Ga0255338_1001353_pt1 | contig 47198 bp, 50 predicted proteins | sample MeOH1_35cm_T4_19_FD_203715 | JGI IMG/M metagenome (GOLD analysis project Ga0255338, IMG submission 203715) | Sandy soil microbial communities from University of British Columbia, Vancouver, Canada - MeOH1_35cm_T4_195 | ecosystem: Engineered > Artificial ecosystem > Sand microcosm > Unclassified ...
CACGTAGCCGATGCCGATGGTGAGCATCACGATGGAGAACGCGGGCTGGCCGAGGATCGGGCGGATGACCACGCGCTCCAGCAGCACGCCGAACAGCGCCATGGCGGCGATCGCGCTGATCACCGCCAGCCAGAACGGGAAGCCCATGAAGGTCATCGACGCCAGGCCGAAGAAGGCGCCGAGCATCATCAGCTCGCCCTGCGCGAAACTCACGGTTTCGGTGGCTTTGTAGATGAGCACGAAACCCAGGGCGATCAGGCCATAGATGCATCCCTGCGAGATGCCGCTGATCACCAGTTGAACGAATTGCACCGCCGCTCCAATCATTCTTGTCGTGGCCCCGGTTATAGCTGCGAGGGGGCCGCAGCAGGTACAGGGTTGGCCCGCATCCGTGTCGTCGATTCAGCCGGCCCGCGCCGTTTGCGGTGTAATCCCGCCATGAATCCAACCGTCCACGTGGAAAAGCTCGGGCCCGTCACGCTGGTGACGCTGCAGCGGCCGGAAGTGCGCAACGCCGTCGATGCGGCAACGGCCGTCGCGCTGCATCGGGCGTTCCTCGAGTTCGAGGCGGACGAGGACGCGCGGGTGGCCGTGTTCCATGGCGCCCATGGCCATTTCTGCGCTGGCTGGGACTTGCAGCGCGGCGCCGAACTGGCGCGGCAGGGCGGCGGCCCGGATGTCCTGGCCGGGCTGGACTTCACGCCCGGCGACACGCGGGCCCTCGGGCCGATGGGCCCTTCGCGGCTGCTGCTGTCCAAACCGGTGATCGCCGCCGTGAGCGGCGCGGCCGTGGCCGGCGGCATGGAGCTCGCGCTCTGGTGCGACCTGCGGGTGATGGAAGAGGACGCGTATTTCGGCGTCTATTGCCGGCGTTTCGGCGTGCCGCTGATCGACGGCGGCACCGTGCGCCTGCCCAGGCTCATCGGCATGGGCCACGCGATGGACCTGATCCTGACCGGCCGCAAGGTCGAAGCGGCCGAGGCGCTGCGGATGGGCCTGGCCAACCGCGTCGTGCCCCCGGGCGGCGCGCGTGACGCCGCGCTGGAGCTGGCGCTGCAGCTCACGAAGTTCCCGCAGGAGACGATGCTGGCGGACCGCATGAACGCCTACGAGCAATGGGACAAGCCGCTGCCCGAGGCGCTGCACGGGGAATGGGAGCGCGGCAAGCACCGCATCGCCAACGGGCTGGAGGGCGCGGCGCGCTTTGCCGGTGGCGCCGGCCGGCACGGCAAGTTCTAGGCCTTGGGGATCGGGCGGGGCTGCCCGGCCTCGTCGATCGCCACGTAGGTCACGGAAGCTTCCGTGACCTTGACGTACTGGCCCTGTGTATGGAAGCGCTCGGCGAACACCTCGACCTTGACGGTGATCGACGTGCGGCCGATGCGCGTGACCCCGGCAAAGAACGAAAGGATGTCGCCTACCCGCACCGGCTGCTTGAAGATGAACTCGTTGACCGCCACCGTGGCCATGCGCCCCCGGGCGTGGCGCGCGGGGATCACCGAGCCGGCCAGGTCGACCTGGGCCATGACCCAGCCGCCGAAGATGTCGCCGTTGGCATTGCAGTCGGCCGGCATCGGGATCACCTTCAGCACCAGTTCCTGGTCCAGGGGCAGGGCCAGGCCGGCGGAGCCCGCGCGGACCCGCGGATCACTTGAATCGGTGGACATGGGCACAATCTCTTTCCAATAGACCAACCAGGATTGTCCCCGATGCGCCGTGCCGGCGATTTAGCCCGTTCTTCCCTGGCGCTGCCCGCCGGCGCCGTCGAGCCGCCACGCGGCCACACCGACTGGGCCACGCTCAAGCGCCTGTTCCCCTACCTCTGGCAATACAAGCTGCGGGTGGTGGGCGCGCTGGTGTTCATGATCGCGGCCAAGCTGGCGAACGTCGGCGTGCCGGTGCTGCTCAAGACGCTGGTGGACGCCATGGCGTTCAAGCCCGGCGACCCGTCGGCGGTGCTGGTGGTGCCGATCGGCTTGCTGCTGGCCTATGGCCTGTTGCGGCTGTCGACCACGCTCTTCACCGAGCTGCGCGAATTCATTTTCTCCAAGGCCACGCAGGGCGCGGCGCGCAGCATCGCGCTGCAGACCTTTCAGCACCTGCATGCGCTCAGCCTGCGATTCCACCTGGAGCGGCAGACCGGCGGCATGACGCGCGACATCGAGCGCGGCGTGCGCGGCATCGAATCGCTGATCTCGTATTCGCTGTTCAGCATCTTTCCCACGCTGATCGAGGTGGCGCTGGTGCTGGCCATCCTCGGCGCGAAGTTCGACATGTGGTTCGTCTGGATCACGCTGGCGGCGCTGGCCCTGTACATCGTCTACACCGTCACCGTCACCGAATGGCGCACCAAGTTCCGCAAGGAAGCCAACGAGTTCGATTCGGCCGCGCACACCAAGGCCGTCGATTCGCTGCTGAACTACGAGACAGTCAAGTACTTCAACAACGAGGAGTTCGAGGCCCGCCGCTACGACGAGAGCCTGAAGAAGCTGCGGCTGGCGCGGCTGAAAAGCCAGACGACGCTGTCGATGCTGAACACCGGCCAGCAGCTGATCATCGCGGTCGGCCTGGTGGCGATGCTGTGGCGCGCCACGCAGGGCGTGGTCGACGGCCACATGACGCTGGGCGACCTGGTGATGGTCAATGCGTTCATGATCCAGCTGTACATCCCGCTCAACTTCCTGGGCGTGCTGTACCGCGAGATCAAGCAGAGCCTCACCGACCTGGACAAGATGTTCGTGCTGATGGAAAAGGAGCGCGAGGTGGCGGACCAGCCCGGCGCCTTGCCTCTTGTCTTTCCCCCTCTCCCCCTGGGAGAGGGCAGGGGAGAGGGCTCGGCGAGCGCCATCGACGCCACCGTCCGCTTCGAGAACGTCAGCTTCGCCTACGAGCCGGCCCGGCCCATCCTGCATGACGTGAGCTTCGAGATCCCCGCCGGCCAGACGGTGGCCGTGGTGGGGCCGTCCGGCTCGGGCAAGTCGACGCTCGCGCGGCTGCTCTATCGCTTCTACGACGTCCAGCACGGCCGCATCACCATCGCCGGGCAGGACATCCGCGAGGTGACGCAATCGAGCGTGCGTCAGGCCATCGGCATCGTGCCGCAGGACACCGTGCTGTTCAACGACACGGTGGAATACAACATCGCCTACGGCCGCCCCGGCGCGAGCCGCGCGGAGGTGGAGGATGCCGCGCGTGCCGCGCGCATCCACGGCTTCATCGAATCCACGCCGCGGGGCTACCACACCATGGTGGGCGAGCGCGGCCTGAAGCTCTCGGGCGGCGAGAAGCAGCGGGTGGCCATCGCGCGCACGCTGCTGAAGAATCCGCCGGTCATGATCTTCGACGAGGCGACGTCGGCGCTCGACTCCGCCAACGAGCGCGCCATCCAGGCCGAGCTGAAGGGCGTGGCGCAGAACAAGACCACGCTGGTCATCGCGCACCGCCTGTCGACGGTGGTGGATGCGCACGAGATCCTGGTGCTGGAAGCCGGCCGCATCATCGAGCGCGGCACCCATGGCGAGCTGCTGGCGCGTGGCGGCCGGTATGCCGAGATGTGGGCGCTGCAGCAGCAAAGCGGCGAGGGTGAGAAGTTCAGTGAAGTGATGGGGATGTAGCCGTGCGGGAAAGTGAAGGCGCCGCAGCCGGCGCCCCGATGCCCGCGCGCCGGTGGATGGCGGCGTTTGCCCTTCTCTTCATTTGCTACCAATTGCCCGAGGGGCTGGGCGCGCGCTGGCTGCACCAGCCCGCGCTGGCGGCGGGGCTGATGCTGGCGTTCCTGCCGATCGCGTGGGTTGTCGCCCGGAGGCTGGGCCGCGGCATGGGCGAGGCCTACGCGCTCGAATGGAGCGCGCGTCCCGCAGCCTGGCTGTCTGCCGCATTCGTACTGGCGCTGGCCGCCAAAGCGGCTGCATTGTGGGCCGGCTCGCGGCTCGGCGTCTACGCGACAGACCTGCCGCACGCGGGCGCGCCGGTGGCCATGGCGCTGGCGTGGCTGGGCTTGTCCACCTTCGTGCCCTCGATCGCGGAAGACATCGTCACGCGTGGATTCTGGGCGCGCATTCCGGGCTGGCGCTGGTCCGGCCCGGCCTTCGTCGCGTTCGCCACCGGTGTCTATGTGCTCAATCACATCTACCGGCTGGGCAACGGCCCGGTCGAATGGCTGATGCTGTCCTGCTACGGCCTGGCCTATGCCACGGCCTTCTGGCGGACGGGCACCTTGTGGGGCGCGGTCGGCCTGCACTGGGGCTGGAATTTCGCCGGCCCGGCGCTGGACATGGCCTGGCCGGTGAACGTGGTGGATGGCGATGCGGCACGCCTCGTCTCTGCCGCTGCCCACCTGGGCATGTTGGCCATCTTGCTGCTGGCGACGCCGCCGCGGCGCGACATGCGAAAGGCGGTCGGGCTTCAGGCATAGCAGGCTTGCGGCTGCCGGGCCGCGGGCGGCTGCGCCAGCGCATCCAATGGGCTGGACGTGCCGCCCGCCGCCACCTTGAGGACGTGCGTGTAGATCATGGTGGTGCTCACATCGCTGTGGCCCAGCAGCTCTTGCACGGTGCGGATATCGGTGCCCGCCTGCAGCAGGTGCGTGGCGAACGAGTGGCGCAGGGTGTGGGCCGTGACGTGCTTTTCGATGGCCGCCAGCGCCGACGCGCGCTTGAGCGCGCGGGAGAGCCGCTCTTCGAACAGATGATGCCGCCGCAGGGCGCCCGAGCGCGGATCGGCAGCCAGCGTAGGCGAGGGAAAGACCCAATGCCAGGCCCATGACTGGCCGGCGCGCGGGTACTTGGCGGCGAGCGCGTCGGGCACGGAAACGCCCGGCCGCATGGCGGCACGATCGGCCTCCCACAGTTGCCGCGATCGAAGCAGCTGCTGGCGCAGCGGCTGCTGCAGCGACCGGGGCAGCATGACCACGCGGTCCTTCGAGCCCTTGCCTTCGCGAACGACGATGGCTTGGCGGTCGAAGTCCACGTCCTTGGTGCGCAGGCCGAGCCCTTCCCTCAGCCTCATTCCCGTGCCATAGAGCAGGCGCGCGAGGAGCGCGGGCTCGCCGTCCACGAATGCGAACAGCCGCTGCACTTCCGGCACGGTCAGCACCGCGGGAATTCGGCGCTTGGGCAAGGGCCGGCCGATCTCCTGCAGCCAGGGCAATTCCTGCGCCAGAACTTCCTTGTAGAGAAACAGCAACGCGCTGAGGGCCTGCCGATGCGTGGCGACGGACACCTTTCGCTGCGTGGCGAGCATGGTGAGAAACGCCTCCACCTCGGGCTTGCCCAAATCACGGGGATGCTTCAGGCCATGAAAGTGAATGAAGAACTTGGCCCAGTGGACATAACTTTGCTCGGTGCGATAACTGTAATGAAGGTATCGCAGCCGCTCGCGAATTTGCCCGATCAATCGCGGGGCCTGCAAGGGCGGGCGGAAGATCAAATTGCGGGGTTTGGCGGCTTTTTCGTAACTGTTCATGCATACAGTCTGCATAAAAAGTCCAATGATTTCAAGGGCTCCAGGAAGTCGCGAGGACCGGAGTGGGTAAGCAGCCCCCGACGTTATTCCGCGCCGCCGCCAGAATCGGCGCCATTTTCGCAACCTGCATCACACCGATCCATCGGAACTTGCTGTTATAAATCAGGCACTTACAGCATCCACTGGAGGCCCCGCAATGACGCAACTGACTTGTTATTCGGCTTGTCTGCGGCCTATATCACGTTAGAAATCCTCCAAGGACATATGAACATCACGTCATCGCCGATGCAACCGCCGCAGCCAAGTCCATTTGTCTACATTGTCGATTCACCTTCCGCTTCGGATCTGATCGATGGGTACAGCATCGGAATGGCACTCCGGGACGCACTAAGAGCTATCCGAATTCCGCATTTCTACACGCTCGCCGTAAATAGAACCACGCTGGATTCAGCGTTTAGGGAGCGGCTGCAACATTGCGTCGGACAGATGCAGCCGTTCTTCTCGACCACCGACGCAATCCCGTTGATTCACTTATGCATGCATGGCGCGAACGAAGGTGTTGCGCTAAGCGACAACACATTCATCAACTGGCCGGAACTGAGAAATCTGCTTGCATCGCACAATCATATCAAGGGGTACGACCCATTCGTATGCATGGCCTCCTGTAACGGGATTCAAGCTTCAAGCATGACGCATGCCTATAGCAGCGTATTTAGTTTTCTAATTGGCAATACCGGCCCTGTCCTCCAGTCGGATCTCACCGTCGCGTACTTGGCGTTTTACAACCATCTCTACTGGAAGCGGGCCTCCGTTGATCAGGCCGTGACTGCAATGAAGTCCGCGTCAGGTGATCAGAATTTCTATTTCTCGGACGGCAAGCAATTGCAGGCTCAACGCTTCAACGAACTCATGTCCTCGTCGCAGCACTCATTTGCGCGGCCGGGTTTCTAACATGTCAATCGACACGGACCCACAACAGCACAAGGCGGCTTCGCCGCGAATGTTGGTGGTCCGGTCATTTTTACGTTAGGCAGCAAATCGATGGCGCAATTTGACTGGGTCAGCTTCGGTTCGGGTGCCGTTATAGGCGGAGTCGCAGCGTTCGCAACGGGCTTCCTGAAGAAGGCGGGGGAACACGCGTATGAGTTCGTGCGGGAGAAGTTCTTTCCTGAACCTCTTGGGCCCATCGAGATCGACCGGAAATACGCACCGTCTCTCTTCAAACTGGGTAGCTGCTCCTGGGTTCCGGAAGTTGACTTAGACGAGTTCGAATCTAAGGGGCATACGCACTACCCACATCCCAGCGGGGCACCTCGATGTTATCGGGCCACAATGACAGGTCACGGTCCCGTAAAGGAATTCCTAATGGTGAAGCCAGGTGCTGAGAAGGCTGCCTAACAAGTCCTTCGACGCGGACGCACAAGTGCGTCCGTGCGCGTTGCGCACTCGCCTCGTGTGCGCCGGTCAAGTCCGACGTTAGAGCTCATGGGAGACACTAAGCGCCTCGAGCCGCTGCGCTACGCCGCAAAGCTCCTGTTTCAGTACCGCGTTGTCGTGGATGGTCAGTCCAACGTCATGCGTACGTGTGAAGAGCGGATCATTCTTTTGGAAGCGCCCACTGCGCGAGCTGCTTTGGCTCTGGCAAAGAAGCACGGTCGAAAGGCGCAGCACCGGTACAAGAACAACGAAGGAGGGCTCGTGCACTTCGAGTTTGTAGGCCTCATGGACCTACTTCACCTCGGCGTGGAGTGTGAAGAGGGCGAAGTCTGGTACGACATTACGCAGCGAAAGCTGCCCATGGAGCGCGCTAGCAGCCTTCTGCCGAAGGAGAGCGAGTTGAGTGCCCTGCGCCATGAGCGCTAACATGGCAATCGACGCGGACGTCCTATCGGCTGGCTTTCGCCAGCCTACTGTCCGCCGGTCATTTCTACGTTAGGCCTTATGAAAAGAAATCGATGACTGAGTCAAATGGTAAACCGGCCTCATCCGCGGATTGGCGGGCCGAGCGCCTCAATGGGCTCCGCACTTTGATCAAGCAGGCGGCGCCGGGCGCCATCGAAGAGGCGAAGTGGAAGAAACCGTCCAATCCGTCAGGCGTGCCTACCTGGTCAGATCACGGGATCATTTGCACCGGAGAAACATACAAGGACAAGGTCAAGCTTACCTTTGCCAAGGGCGCCAGCCTGAGCGATCCGCACGGCTTGTTCAACGCCAGCTTCGATGGAAAGGCCCGCCGTGCTATCGATCTGAAGCAGTCCGATACGTTGGACGAGAAGGCCTTCATTGAGCTGGTCCGAGCAGCCGTAGCGCTGAACCGCGGCGATGCGGCGGCCTAACAATTCATTCAAACCGAAGCCGCTTAGCGGCTCGGCTCAATTCAGGCGTTAGAGCCCATGAACAGCCCATCCCCTCCCAATGCTTCCGCAGTGCTCATTCGGGCGCTCATCGCGTACTCAGTTTACGAGCACAAGTACGAAGGCGGAACCGCGACGCGGGTGAGCATCAATCTGAAGGCTCGTTCATGCACTCTCGAGGATGATGGAAGGGGCATCGGACTCCATCGGCCAGGGTATGTCACCGGCCTCGTGGAACAGCTGACCTCGCGGGGATCCAAGGTGGCTATACACGGACTCGGCTTGGCCATCGCCGCCATGTCTTCTCCGTCCACAATCATCCAGTCCAGGCGCGACGGACAACAATTCACTCAAGGATTCGCCTGGGGAGTAGCGCAAGGTGACGTTGAGCATGAGCCATGGAGCGGATTGACAGGCACGCGCATCATGTTCACGCTTGCCGACGGGGCACCGGACATTGACTTTGAGGCCGTCGCAGCTCAGGTGGACCTGTGGCGAAAGGCCCATCCAGGCCTCGAAATGGAAGTATCTTGCGAGCGCGAGCATGCGCTCTAGCATGTCCGTCAACCCGGACGCCTTGAGGCGTCGCGGCGCTGCGCGCCTTCCTGACGCAAGTCGCCGGTTACGTCTACGTTAAAGCTCGGAGCCCGCCATGTCCAAGACGAAGATTGTCATTGCAGGATTCTTGGTTGGCTATGTGCTTGTGCGCCTGGTCTTTGTCGTGCTGGCCGTTGTTGCCGCACTTCCTGGTCTAGCCAGCCTGATCCGAGGAATCAAGGCAGCCGGGCTCTCTCTTCAGGTGTTTACCGTCCTCACGAACGACGCGCCCATGTTCCTGACGGCTTTTGTCGTGGGTTGGATCGCTTATCGCGCGTTGGGCGGGTTCAAGATGCGCTTGTTTGTCGCGCTTGCCTCGCCTTGGCTCTTGATGGGTGGCTATGGGTGCTTGGAAGTCGCTGACGAGAGCCTCCTGGACTGCTGGAATTATTCCGACCCTGTCGCGTTCATGTTGGGTGTGTGTTTGGTGCCGTCAGGATTGCTCGTGGCTGCCCTCGTGCAGCGCCCGCCGAGCCTGAACACGTCAGTCGACACAGAAGCCAAAGGGCATCCCCCAGCTGCACCGGCACCTTCCTTTTGGCGCTGGTCACTTTCACGTTCGATGTCATGACGGACCTCCCGGTAAGCCCGCGCATCCTGGTGATCGGCACCAGTTCCGCCGGGAAGACGACCCTGGCAAGTGCGCTTTCTCGATCTTTGGCCATTCCAACAATCGAGCTGGACGAGCTGTTCTGGTCTGCTGGGTGGCAGCCGAAGCCATCCGAGGAATTCCTGAATCTGGTGCGCGACGCGGCCGCGGGGCCAAGCTGGGTAGCCGATGGCAACTACAGCATCGTGCGCTCGATACTCTGGCCACGCGTCAATGTCATTGTCTGGTTGAACTACTCGTTGCCCGTGGTGTTCTGGCGGGGTTTGGTACGAGCCATTCGACGGGCTTGGAGTCGCGAAGTGTTGTGGCACGGGAACCGGGAGTCGTTTTTCCGTACCTTCTTTTCGCGCGATTCGATCCTTTTTTGGATACTCACCACGCATGACCGCAGGACAAGGCAATTCCGGCAGCTTCAGAGCGACCCAAACTACGGGGGGATTCGATGGCTTGAGTTCCGAAAGCCCTCGCACACGTCTGCGTGGTTGGAGACAGTGGGACATGCCATCTAACTGGGCAGTCGACACGGACGTACTCGCGGCACGCTTTCACGTGCCCATGGGCCCGCCGGTCAGTTCCTTGAGTTGGGTGCTTCAGGATTCATGAATTTCCAGAGTGACGAGATAGTGAGGCGGCCCAAGCGCGCTCGATTCCCCCTGGATAAATTGCAGAGGGGCCCGCGGCGGCCGCTGAACGCCAACGCGGGGTGTCGCCCTGCAGCACCGCGAAGTGATCCGTCCGCCAACGTGCACAGGGTCTCCCCCGGGGGTCGGGAGGGGCGCGTTGGCGCCAACTCTGCCATGACGCCGGGGCACCCCCGCCGTCCACCGTTCTATGCCACGATGCGCCGATGAAAGCTCTCGCGCGCGTGTTCCGGACCGTCCATGGGCTGATGGCATTCCTGTTTGCCTGCGCCGCCCTGATGCTCATCGCCATTGCCACCCGCATGGGGTGGTCGGCGTTCGCGGGCAGCCTGGACGGGGCAGCCGCACAGGCGATCATCGAAGCGGTGGGGTTGCTGGCTGCGGCTGTCGTCGCATTGCAGATTGCCGAGACCATCCTGGAAGAAGAGGTCGTTCGCGATGCCGACATCAGCGCGCCGACCCGCGTGCGCCGGTTCCTCTCCCGGTTCTTCGTGGTGATCGTGGTCGCGCTGGCCTTCGAAGGGCTCGTCGCGACGTTCAAGGCGCTGCACGAAGACCCGACCCAGCTCATTTATGCGGCGAGCATCCTGGCGGCGGTGGCGCTGCTGCTTGCCGCCTGGGGCGTTTTCGTTTACCTCAACCGCTTTGCGGAGGAGCTGGAGCCCGAGGCGATGGCGGACGCCAAGCGGGAAGACAAGAAGCTCAAGTAGGCGCTGGCGGCCCCGAGGGGCCGGGACTTCACTCGACCCGCTCGACCCCCGTCGGCTTGAACCCCAGGTCGGCCGCCTTGCCCTTGCGCCCCCTGCCCGCCTTCGCGTTGTTCAGCGAGCGGATCTCCAGCGTCTCCTCGCGGTCCTTCGCGCCGCGGCCGATGCCCACGATCTTCACGCTGCGCGTGTAGGCCGCGGCACCCGCGAGCGAGTCCTTCGCGTCCAGGTCGATCAGCATCAGGCCGCGCCCGCCGTTGACCATGGGTTTGAGCTCGGTGATCTCGAACGTGAGGATGCGGCCGTTGGTCGAGGCGCAGGCCACGTGCGTGGCGGGTGCCTGCGGCGGCACGTTGGCGGGCGAAGGCCGGCACACCGTCTCGCCTTCGCCGCAGCTGATGAAGGCCTTGCCGCCCTTCAGGCGCGACATCATGTTCTCCACGGTCGCCAGGAAGCCGTAGCCGCCGGAACCGGAGAGCAGCAGCCACGCACCCGGCGCGCCGGCGAAGTAATGCAGCAGGTGCGTGCCCGGCTCCAGCTCGATCAAGGTGGTCACCGGCTGTCCATCGCCGCGCCCGCCGGGCAGCATCGCCACCGGCACCGTGTACACACGGCCGTTGCTGCCGAACGCCAGCAAGGTATCGACCGTGCGGCATTCGAAAGTGCCGTACAGGCCGTCGCCGGACTTGAAGGCGTACTCGGGCGGTGCGCCGCCGGCCGCGATGCGCTCGCTGGCCCAGCCCTTTTGCGCCCGGACCCAGCCCTTCTGCGACACCACCACCGTCACCGGTTCGTCGATCACCTTGATCTCGGCGACGGCCTTCTTCTCGGCCTGGATCAGCGTGCGGCGCGCGTCCGCGAACACCTTGGCGTCCTGCTCGATCTCCTTGACCATCAGCCGGCGCAGCGCGGCGGGGCTGCCGAGGATTTCCTCGAGCTTCTTCTGCTCCTCGCGCAGTTCCTTCAGCTCCTGCTCGATCTTGATCGCCTCCAGCCGCGCCAGCTGGCGCAGGCGGATTTCGAGGATGTCCTCGGCCTGACGGTCGCTCAGCTTGAAGCGCGCGACCAGCGCGGCCTTGGGCTCGTCGCTCTTGCGGATGATCGCGATCACCTCGTCGATGTTCAGCAGCACCAGCTGCCGGCCCTCGAGGATGTGGACGCGGTCCAGCACCTTGCCCAGGCGGTGGCGCGAGCGGCGCTCGATCGTCGCCTGGCGGAACTCGATCCACTCCGTCAGCATCAGCCGCAGCGACTTCTGCACCGGCTTGCCGTCCAGGCCGACCATCGTGAGGTTGACCGGCGACGACGTCTCCAGGCTGGTGTGCGCGAGCAGCGTGGTGATCAGCTCGCTTTGCTCGATGCGGCTGGTCTTGGGCTCGAAGACGATGCGCACCGCCGCATCCTTGCTCGACTCATCGCGCACCGTGTCCAGCACCGCCAGCACCGTCTGCTTCAACTGCACCTGCTCCTGGCTCAGGGCCTTCTTGCCGGCCTTGACCTTGGGGTTGGTGAGCTCCTCGATTTCTTCCAGCACGCGCTGCGTGCTGACGCCGGGCGGCAATTCGGTGACGACCAGCTGCCACTGGCCACGCGCGAGTTCCTCGATCTTCCAGCGGGCACGCACCTTCAGCGAGCCGCGGCCGGTGCGGTAGGCCTCGGCGATGTCCGAGGCCGGGCTGATGATCTGGCCGCCGCCGGGGTAGTCCGGCCCGGGCACGAGCGCGAACAGCTCGTCGTCGGAGAGCTTGGGCGTCTTGATCAGGGCCACGCAGGCGTCGGCGATCTCGCGCAGGTTGTGGCTGGGGATTTCCGTGGCCAGGCCGACGGCGATGCCGCTCGCCCCATTGAGCAAGGTGAAGGGCAGCCGCGCGGGAAGCTGCTGCGGCTCCTGCGTGCTGCCGTCGTAGTTGGGGATGAAGGCGACGGTGCCTTCGTCGATCTCGTCGAGCAGCAGGTTGGTGATGCGGGCCAGGCGTGCCTCGGTGTAGCGCATCGCCGCGGCGCCGTCGCCGTCGCGGCTGCCGAAGTTGCCGTGGCCGTCGATCAGCGGGTAGCGCTGCGAGAAATCCTGCGCCATGCGCACCAGCGCGTCGTAGGCGGCCTGGTCGCCGTGCGGGTGGAAGCGGCCCAGCACGTCGCCGACCACGCGCGCGCTCTTGACCGGGCGCGCGCCCGCGGTGCCGGTATAGCCCAGGCCCATGCGCGCCATCGAGTAAAGGATGCGGCGCTGCACGGGCTTCTGGCCGTCGCAGACGTCGGGCAGCGCGCGGCCCTTCACGACGCTGAGCGCGTATTCGAGGTAGGCGCGCTGGGCGTAGGTGGCCAGGTCCAGCTCGGTGTCGTCGCCACCGTCGCCGCTGTTGAAGGAAATCAGTTCTTGCTCCATGGAATCAGGCAGGAAAAATCGAAAGTTGAAGTTGTTCTAGGGCAGCAGCTCGTCGGCCGCCACGGTGACGATACGCCGCTCGGAGGGGTTCTTGAGCTGCTCGTCCATGCGCGCGGCCAGGCGCTGCATCAGCGACTTGGCCGGCACGTCGTCCACCGGGACGAGCGCCAGCACGATGCGAAAGTGCAGGAACTCCGTGGGCGCCGCCGGCAGCGGCTCCTTGAGGCCGGCCACCAGGATGCGGCTGGCGATGTTGGCCGTGCCCTCCGCCAGGGACATCCCCTCGGCCAGCACGCCGATGCGCGAGTGCGAGAGCCGGGCCGCCACGTCGCCGTCGCGCAGCGACTGGCGGATGCGGTTGGCCGCCGCCAGCAGCGCCGATTCGGCCGCTTCGGGCCCGAATTCGGCGGACAGCTGCGACAGGTTCTCGATGTGCACGAGCAGCACCACGCTCGGATGGCCGTAGCGCATGATGAGGTTGCGCACGGCGCGCACCCGCTCGTAGAAGATCAGGGGCGTGGACAGGCCGGTGAGCGGGTCCACGGTGTTGCGGGCGTCGATGCGCACGCGCGTCTCGCTGAAGATGCGGCTGCGCCAGCTGCAGGCGAGGAAGCCGCACGCGGACCACAGTGTGAGCAAGCCCGCCAGCGGCAGCGCGGGATCGGGAACGGCGTCCAGCGAGCGCCAGCCCAGCCACACGGCGCCCACGCCCAGGGCGAGCTGCCCCGCCACCAGCCAGCGCGCCCAGGGCTGGCTCTGCGGCCAGGCCCGAAGCATGATCACCACGACGACGGCCAGCCAGGCCGCGACCCCGGCCAACAGCAGGTGCCAACGGCCGAGCACGGTGACGGCCGCCAACAAGGGCAGCAACCCGACGCTGAGCACCACCAGCCAGCGCCGCGGCTGGCGCAACGCGCCGGCGTGGCTCACCAGCTCGCGCAACTGCATGCCGTCGATGGCCATCACGGCCAGCAGCGCGGCCTGCGCGAGGAAGGGATGGCCGCCGACCAGTGTCTGCACCGCGAGCACCGCCATCATCGTGGCCGCGCCGTGCAGCAGCAGCGCGCGCTCCCGGTAGGTATTGGCGACGATCACGCTGAAGCAGACGATCAGCACCTGCGCGCCGGCAAACGCGCCGAGCGCCACGAGTTCGTCGGGCCCTGCCGCCGGCAGCATCATTGGCCGCCTCCCTGGGGGGCGCCGCGAGGTACTGCGCGGTAGGGACCGGCAGCGTCAGTCACGCTTGTTGCGCAGGTCGGGCAGCATCACGGCGGCCACGGGCACGCCCGTCGCGTCCGGCGCGGCCGCCGGAAGGTTGCCGCGGCCGATGGCGCCGCCCACGGGCAGCTCCATGCGGATGCGGCCGGGCGAGCGGAGATTGGAGGGCGGCTTGAGCATCCCGTAGAGCTGCATCACCGTCTTCACGTAGTTCTGCGTCTCGGGATAGTTCGGCACCCGGTTGCCCGCGCGCTGCACCGCGCCCTCGCCGGCGTTGTACGCCGCCAGCGCCAGCTCCAGGCGGCCGGGGAACAGGTCCAGCAGGTAGCGCAGGTAGCGTGTGCCGGTCTTGATGTTGGTGCGCGGGTCGGCGAGCTTCCTGTCCACGGGCGTGCGGGTGTCGCCCGTGACGCCGTAGCGCTCGGCCGTGGCCGGCATGATCTGCATCAGGCCCACCGCGCCCTTGGGCGACACCGCCCGGGCGTCGAAGCCCGACTCCGTGGCGATCAGTGCCTTGAGCAGTTCGTAGTCGATGCCCTGGTCTTTCGAGGCTTCGCGCAGGTGGTGCTTGACCTGCTTGTAGCTGGGCGAGACGTCGAAGAACGCGAGCAGTTTCGCGGGCGCCGTGGGCACGGCCACGGCGCGAGCCGTCTCGACATTCCCGCGGGGCGCCTTGCCCGTGCGCGACGTGTCGAAACTCTCGTCGCCGCGGAAGAAGAGCTCGTAGCGCTCGTCGAGTTGCCCGGTGGAGAAATGGGCCACGCCCTTCGCGTCCACGTAGCCCCACACTTCCGCCTGCGCCGGCGCGGCGAGCAGCAGGGCCAGCGACGCGCCCGCGAGCCAGTATCGCGGGCTCATGCGTGCACCTCCAGCCCGAGGCTGCGGCGCCCGGTGAATTCCGGCCGCAGCATCGACATGACGATGAGGGATTCGAAGCCGCCCTCGACCTTCAGCGCCTCGCGCAGCTCGCCTTCGACCACGAAGCCCTCGCCGTCGTAGAGCGCCTTGGCGCGGCTGTTGCGGGCCTTCACGTCCAGCCAGAAGCGGTGCGCCCCCAGGTCGTCGAAAGCCACCTTCTTGGCCACGCGCAGCGCCGCGCGCCCGAAGCCGGAGCCCTTGGCCTGCACCACCATGCGCTTGAGTTCCAGCGACTGGTTCTGGCTGCGGCAGCCGATGAGGATCAGGAAGCCGACGGCGTGCAGCGCCGGGCCGCCTTCGATGATGAAGTGGCGAAAGTCCGGGAAGCGGATGGCGGCCTCGTGCTGGGTACGCTCCCAGGGCGTGATGAACGCCAGGTTCTCGGGGTCCTGCTCCAGGGACAGCACGAATTCCAGGTCGCTCGTCATCGTCGGGCGCAGCCGCACCCGGGCCGTGGTGCGGTCCGGCTTGGTAGCAGCGCTGTTGGCAGCTGTCATCTCTTTTCGGGGGCCACCGCGGAACCGGCTTCGCCGGGCCGCTGGTGGCGCCCCCTTGAGGGGGAGGCGCCGAAGGCGCTTCGGGGGTGGTTCATATGTCTATCTCTACGGCGTCGCCGTGCAGTTCCATCAGTTCGCGGCGGGCGGCGGCTTCGCCCTTGCCCATCAGCTTGGTGATCAGGTTCTCGGTGGCGACGAAATCGAACGCGCCCAGGTGCACCGGCAGCAGGCGGCGGGTATCCGGGTTGAGCGTCGTGTCCCACAGTTGTTCCGCGCTCATCTCGCCCAGCCCCTTGAAGCGGCTGATGTTCCAGGCCCCTTCCCGCACGCCTTCCTTGCGCAGCTTATCCAATATGGCGGTCAATTCGCCCTCGTCAAGGGCATAAGCCTTGGAAGCGGGCTTTTTACCGCGGGCCGGGGCGTCCACGCGGAAGAGCGGCGGCCGGGCGACATACACGTTGCCGGACTCGATCAGCTTGGGGAAGTGGCGGAAGAACAGGGTCAGCAGCAGCACCTGGATGTGCGAGCCGTCCACGTCGGCGTCCGACAGGATGCAGATCTTGCCGTAGCGCAGGCCGGAGAGGTCCGGCGTGTCGTTGGGGCCGTGGGGGTCGACCCCGATCGCCACCGCGATGTCGTGGATCTCGGTGTTGGCGAACAGGCGGTCGCGCTCGACCTCCCAGGTGTTGAGCACCTTGCCGCGCAGCGGCAGGACCGCCTGGGACTCCTTGTCGCGGCCCATCTTGGCGCTGCCCCCGGCGGAGTCGCCTTCGACCAGGAACACCTCGTTGTGGCTCAGGTCGCGGCTCTCGCAATCGGTGAGCTTGCCGGGCAGCACGGCCACGCCGGAGCCCTTGCGCTTTTCGACCTTCTGGCCGGCTTTCTGGCGGGTCTGCGCGGCCTTGATCGCCAGTTCGGCGAGCTTGCGGCCGTATTCGACGTGATGGTTGAGCCAGAGCTCGAGCGCCGGCCGCACGAAGCTGGACACCAGCCGCACCGCGTCGCGCGAGTTCAGGCGCTCCTTGATCTGGCCCTGGAACTGCGGGTCCAGCACCTTGGCCGACAGCACGTAGGAAGCGCGGGCGAAGACGTCCTCGGGCAGCAGCTTGACGCCCTTGGGCAGCAGCGAGTGCAGGTCCACGAAGCCCTTGACGGCGGTGAAGAGCCCGTCGCGCAGGCCGGCCTCGTGCGTGCCGCCCGCGCTGGTGGGGATCAGGTTGACGTAGCTCTCGCGGACCGGCTGGCCGTCCTCGGTGAACGCCACGCACCACAGCGCGCCCTCGCCCTCGGCGAAGTTGTCGTTGTCCTTCGCGAAGCCCTCGCCCTCGAACAGCGGGATGACCGGCTCGCCCGCGAGCGTCTGCATCAGGTAATCGCGCAGGCCGCCCTTGTACTGCCAGCTTTGCGTGTCGCGGGTCTTCTCGTTGACCAGCGACACGGTGACGCCCGGCATCAGCACCGCCTTGCTGCGCAGCAGGTGGGCCAGTTCCGCCATCGGCAGCTGGCTCGACTCGAAGTATTTCGGATCGGGCCAGACGCGGATCGTCGAGCCGCTGCGGCGATCGCCCTCCTGAATCTTGCGCAGCTGGAGTTTCTCGGCGACATCGCCGCCGGCGAACACCATGCGGGCCACCTGGCCCTCGCGGTGCGTGATCACTTCGAGGCGCTTGGCCAGGGCATTGGTCACGGAGACGCCCACGCCGTGCAGGCCACCGGAGAAACTGTAGGCGCCCCCGCTGCCCTTGTCGAACTTGCCGCCCGCGTGCAAACGGGTGAACACCAGTTCGAGGACGGGCGCCTTCTCTTCGGGGTGCATGCCGAACGGAATGCCGCGGCCGTCGTCCTCGATGCTGACGGAGCCATCGGCGTGCAGCGTGGTCTTGATGCGCTTGCCGTGGCCCGCCAGGCATTCGTCCGCCGCGTTGTCCAGGACTTCCTGGATGACATGCAGCGTGTTGTCGGTGCGCGTGTACATGCCGGGCCGCTGCTTGACGGGCTCCAGGCCCTTGAGCACGCGGATCGAACCTTCGGAATATTCGGCGGGGAGTTTGCTGGCCATGGGAGGGGGATTGTAGTCGGGCTTCGGTTGAATACTGTACGGCCATACAGTTTTGCGCCATTCATGCGCGCCGGACATCAATGGGGCCCGGAACAAGCAACAAGGCTTTCATCCAGGCGTCAGCGTGCGAGCAACTCTTTCGATAAAGTCGCGCGATGCATTTTGCCGGCTCCAGAAAGCTTTCCATGCTGCAGGTCCTCGCCTGCGGCGCCGCCATCGTCACCCTGTCCATGGGCATCCGCCACGGTTTCGGCCTGTGGCTGCAGCCGATCACGCAGGCCCAGGGCTGGACCCGCGAAACGTTCTCGTTCGCGCTGGCCATCCAGAACCTCTCCTGGGGCGTGTTCGGCATTTTCGCGGGCATGGTGGCCGACCGCTTCGGCGCCTCGCGCGTCCTGGTCGGCGGCAGCCTGCTCTACGGCGCCGGCCTGGCCGGCATGGCGCTGGCCACCAGCCCGCTGATGTTCACGCTCACCGCCGGCGTCCTGCTGGGCGCGGCCCAGGCCGGCACCACCTACGCCGTCGTGTACGGCGTGATCGGGCGCCAGATCGATCCGGCCAAGCGGTCCTGGGCGATGGGCGTCGCGGCGGCGGCGGGCTCCTTCGGGCAGTTCCTGATGGTGCCGGTGGAAGGCTTCCTGATCTCGGGCCTGGGCTGGCAGCAGGCCCTGCTGGCGCTGGGCCTGTTCGTGCTGCTGATCGCGCCCCTGGCCCTGGGACTGCGCGAGCCCGGCTTTGCCGGCGGCGGCGCGCCCCAGCGCGACCAATCCATCCTGCAGGCCCTGCGCGAGGCCTTCAAGTACCCGAGCTTCCAGCTGCTGATGGCCGGCTATTTCGTCTGCGGCTTCCAGGTCGTCTTCATCGGCGTGCACATGCCCAGCTACCTGAAGGACAAGGGCTTGTCGCCGGAGGTGGCGAGCTACGCGCTGGCGCTGATCGGCCTGTTCAACGTGTTCGGCACCTACATCGCGGGCAGCCTGGGCCAGAAGCTGGCCAAGCGCAAGATCCTGGCCGCCATCTACCTCGGCCGCTCGGTCGCCATCGCCGTGTTCCTGTGGGCGCCGCTGACACCGCTGTCGGTGTACATCTTCGCGAGCGTGATGGGGCTGCTGTGGCTGTCGACGGTGCCGCCGACCAACGCCACCGTGGCGCAGATCTTCGGCGTCGCGCACCTGTCGATGCTGGGGGGCTTCGTCTTCTTCAGCCACCAGATCGGCTCGTTCATGGGCGTGTGGCTGGGCGGCCTGCTCTACGACCGCACCGGCAGCTACGACATCGTCTGGTACATCGCGATCGCACTCGGCGTCTTCGCGGCGCTGGTCAACCTGCCGGTGCGAGAGGCGCCGATCGCCCGCGGCGCCGCTCCGCAGCCGGCCTGACATGACGCTTCGCACGCGCAAGCTCCTCGCCTACGCCGCGGCCATCGCGGTGCTGCTGGCGGTGTTTGCCCTGTACACGCGGCCGGCCATCCTGGTCACACTCGCCGACCAGATGTGGGCGTGTTTCAATTAGCGTGATGAAAATCTACGTGATCACCGGCGCCTCCGACGGGATTGGCGCCGAAATGGCGCGCCAGCTCGCCGCCGCGCATGGCACGCAGGCGGGCATCGTGCTCGCGGCGCGCAACCGCGAGAAGCTGGAAGCCGTCGCCCACCAGTGCCGGGCCTCGGGGGCGCAAACGCTCGTCACGGTCACCAACGTTGCCGACGAGGCGCAATGCCGCGCGCTCATCGAGGCGGCCATCGCGCAGTTCGGCCGGATCGACGCGCTGGTCAACAACGCCGGCGTCTCGGCGCAAGCGCTGTTCTCCGAGGTGAAGGCCGAGGACCTGCACTGGTACGAAAAGTTGATGAAGGTGAACCTCTGGGGTGCGGTGTGGTGCACCCATGCGGCCCTGCCCCACCTCACGGCCAGCAAGGGGAGCATCGTCGCCGTCTCGTCGCTGGCGGGGCTGGTCGGCGTGCCGGGGCGCACCGCCTACAGCGCGACCAAGTTCGCGATGACCGGGTTCTTCGAGGCGCTGCGCGCCGAGCTCAAGGGCGCCGGCGTGAGCGTGACGACGGCCTTCCCCGGCGTCGTGGCCACCCGCATCCGCCACCGCGGCTACAACGCGAAGGGCGAGCCGGCCGGCTCGAGCGGCCTGAAGGAGGACGACGCGATGGGCGTGGAGGAATGCGCCCGGCTCATTCTCCAGGGCCTGGACGGGCGCAGGCGGGAGGTGGTGATGACGGCCAGGGGAAAACTCGGCCGCTTCGCGAAACTGCTGGCGCCCGGGATGGTCGAGGACATGGCGCTGGCGGCGCTGAAAGAAGATGCCAGGCCCCGCTGACGCCGCTGCGGGCGTGCCCCCACCCCAGCCCGCCCCCGGAGGGGGAGGGAGCACCGTGGCTTCTGCCTGGGTGCAACGCTGGTCGCGCCTCGTGCCGGCGGGCGGCGCGGTGCTGGACGTCGCGTGCGGGCACGGCCGCCACATGCGCTGGTTCGCGCAGCGCGGCCACCCGGTGACGGGCGTGGACCGGTCGGCGGAAGCGATCGCCGCCGTGGCCGGACTGGGCGAGGCGGTGGTCGCCGATATCGAGAACGGGCCCTGGCCGTTTGCCGGCCGCGAGTTCGCCGGGGTGGTCGTCACCAATTACCTCTGGCGCCCGCTGCTGCCCGCCATCGTGCAAAGCGTCGCGACCGGCGGCCTCCTGATTTGCGAAACCTTCTCGGCGGGCAACGAGACCGTGGGCAAGCCGTCGCGGCCGGAATTCCTGCTCCAGCCCGGGGAACTGCTGCGCGCCTGCGCCGGGCTGCGCGTTATTGCCTACGAAGATGGTTTTCTCGATGAGCCGGCCCGGTTCGTCCAGCGCATCGCCGCCGTCCGCGCCCCCGAAACCGGGCAGCCGGCGCGATACCAGCTCTAGTTAGAATCGGTCTTTCCCGAGAAAACCGGACATGACACCGATTACAGGCAGCATCGTGGCGCTGGCGACCCCGATGCACGACGACGGCAGCGTCGACTACCCGCGGCTTCGCAAGCTCATCGACTGGCACATCGCCGAAGGCACCGACTGCATCGGCGTGGTCGGCACCACCGGCGAATCGCCGACGGTGAACGTGCAGGAGCACCAGGAGATCATCCGCGTCTCGGTGGAGCAGGCGAACAAGCGCGTGCCCATCATGGCCGGCTGCGGCGCGAACTCCACGGCCGAAGCCATCGAGCTGGCCAAGTTCGCGAAGAAGGTCGGCGCCGACTGCCAGTTGCAGGTGGTGCCTTACTACAACAAGCCGACGCAGGAAGGCCAGTACCTGCACTTCAAGGCCATCGCCGAGGCCGTGGACCTGCCCACCATCCTGTACAACGTGCCCGGCCGCACCGTCGCGGACATGCTGCACGACACCGTATTGCGCCTCGCCCAGGTGCCCGGCATCGTCGGCATCAAGGAAGCCACGGGCAACATCGAGCGCGCGCAGTGGCTGATCCGCGACGTGCCCCAGGGGTTCGCGGTGTACTCCGGCGACGACCCGACGGCCGTGGCGCTGATGCTGTGCGGCGGCCAGGGCAACGTGAGCGTGACGGCGAACATCGCCCCGCGCCTGATGCACGAGCTGTGCGTGGCCGCGATCGCCGGCGATGCGAAGCGCGCGATGGACATCCAGCGCAAGCTGATGCCGGTGCACAAGCACCTGTTCGTCGAGGCCAACCCGATCCCGCTCAAATGGGCGATGGCCCGCATGGGCCTGTGCGGCGGCGCGTTGCGCCTGCCCATGACGCCCCTGTCGGCAGCGAACCAACCCGTGGTCGAAGCAGCGCTGCGCGCCAGCGGCCTGCTGGCCTGAAACCTGAAGAACCCAACCCTCGAGGGGATGAAGTGATGCAATTTGCAAGACTCGGCGTGCTGGCGATGTGCGCCGCGCTTTCGGCCTGTTCCGTGCTCGATGGCGAGAAGATCGACTACAAGAGCGCGAGCAAGGGCTCTTCGCTGGAAGTGCCCCCCGACCTCACGCAGCTCTCGCGCGACTCGCGCTACCAGGTGCCCGGCGGGCCCGTCACGGCCAGCAGCTTCCAGGTGGGCCAGGCCGCGCCCGCCCTGCCCACGGCGGCGTCCACCCTGGGCGACGTGCGCATCGAACGCGCCGGGACGCAGCGCTGGCTGGTGGTGAACCGCTCGGCCGACCAGCTGTGGAACCCGATCCGCGAGTTCTGGCAGGAGAGCGGCTTCCTGCTGGCGCTGGACGAGTCCAACCTGGGCATCATGGAAACCGACTGGGCCGAGAACCGCGCCAAGATTCCGCAGGATTTCATCCGCAACACGCTCGGCAAGCTGATCGACTCCGTCTACTCCACGTCCGAGCGCGACCGCTTCCGCACGCGCCTGGAGCGCACGCCGACCGGCGGCACCGAGATCTACGTCAGCCATCGCGGGATGATCGAGGTCTACAGCAACACCCAGAAGGACCAGACCGTCTGGCAGCCCCGTCCGTCCGACCCGGAGCTGGAAGCCGAATTCCTGCGCCGCCTGATGGTCAAGCTCGGTGTGCCGCAGGAGCAGACCAAGACGCTGGTGGCGGCCGGCGCGGCCAAGCCGACGTCGCGCGTGGCCAGCGTGGGCAACTCGCCGGTCGTCCAGATCGACGAAGGGTTCGACCGGGCCTGGCGCCGCGTCGGCCTGACCCTGGACCGCACCGGCTTCACCGTCGAGGACCGCGACCGCGCGCAGGGCACGTACTTCGTGCGCTACGTCGAGCCCAACGCGGACAAGAAAGACCCGGGCTTCTTCGGCAAGCTGTTCGGCGCCTCCGACAAAGGCGCCTCGCCCCTGAAGTTCCGCATCAGCCTCAAGAGCCAGGGCGAATCGACGACGGTCTCGGTGCTCAACGCCAACGGCGCGCCGGAAACGTCGGCCAATGCGCAGAGGATCGTCCAGGTCATCGCGGACGATTTGCGCTAAGGAGCCAACAAGGGACTTGCTGCGCAAGCCCCTTGTCCTTCAGGCTGCTTCGCAGTGCTACGCTTCAAGAATCTCGGCAGCGGCAGTTCCGGCAACGCCACTGTCGTCCAGGCGCGCAGCACCACGTCGATCACCCACCTGCTGGTGGACTGCGGCCTCGGTATCCGGCACCTGGACAGGCGCCTGGGCCAGGCCGGCATGCTCGCCGAGCAGATCGACGCGATCTTCATCACGCACGAGCACGGCGACCACATCGGCTGTGCGCGCCAGTTGGCGCTGCGCGAGCGCATCCCGGTGTGGATGAGCCATGGCACCTACACGGCGATCGGCGAGCCGGATTTCGACGGCCTGCTGCGCATCGCCCGCGATTCGCAGCCCATCGAGGTCGGCGCGCTGCAGGTGCTGCCGTTCACCGTCCCGCACGACGCGCGCGAGCCCCTTCAACTCACCTGCACCGACGGCGATGAGCGCCTGGGCCTCCTCACCGACCTGGGCCATGCCACCAGCCATGTGCTGGGGCACCTGGCCGGCTGCGGCTCGCTGCTGCTGGAGTGCAACCACGACCCGGACATGCTGGCGGCTTCCAGCTACCCGCCGTTTCTCAAACGGCGCGTCGGCGGCGCCTACGGCCACCTGGCGAACGGCGCGGCCGCGGAGATCGCGCGGGCCATGCTCGCCTCGGGGCTCCGGCAGGTCGTGGCCGCGCACCTGAGCGAGCAGAACAACCACCCTGCCCTCGCCCGCGGTGCCCTGGCGGCTGCACTGGGCTGCTCCGACGCCGACATCCATGTCGCCGACCAGGGCGCCGGCAGCGGGTGGCTGGCCTGCTGAGAAGGGCCCGGAATGCTCGCCCCCTCGGGGCGCGCAGGCGCTAACAACTGCGCGTCGCGCTTGTTATGCGCATGCAAAAAAGCCGCCCGAGGGCGGCTTTTTCGAAGGTCGCTGAAACGCGATTACTTCTTGCCGGAAGCTGCGGCGGTGGCGGCGTCAGCGGCCGCCTTGGCAGCAGCGTCGGCGGAGCCGGCAGCGTTGGCGGCGGAGCTGGACGCGGCAGCAGCGGCGCCGGAAGCGGCGTCGGCAGCAGCAGCGGCGGCGGGAGCCGGTTCCGGAGCCGGAGCCGGTGCGGCGGCGGGCGCGGGGGCCGGGGCAGGCGCCGGCTCTTCCTTCTTGCCACAAGCGGCCAGCGCTGCGGCTGCGATCAGGGTCGCCAGTACGAGCGATTTCTTCATTTCAGGTTTCCTTTTATGGGAGAAAAACAATTTCCGGAAATTGTCAGTGCCGCCGGGATGGCCGCGTGACTGAACAGCAAGGACTCGAGCTCTTGCTGCTCAGCCCGAAATTATAGGCTGAAAAAGTTCAATGCCAAAAACCCTTAAGGGAGAGCCCGGAGTCCGGCGGCGCCTACAGGCCCAGCGTGTGGGCCGGAAACGACGGCGAACTGCGCAGCAGCCACTCGTTGAGGTTTTCGCGCAGCAGCAGGCGGCGCTCCGGCTCGCTGCCGCTGTAGCCGTTGCAGCGTTCGGGGTCCAGCCGCTGCATCACCCACCCCGGGCTCCAGATCGCACTGGGCAGGTCCAGCGGATCGGCGGAGGAGCACGCACGCGCTTCGATGATGTGCGCCCAGGTCCTGCGCCAGGTCACGAAACGGGCGTGGCGCCGGACGACGTCGTCCCAGCGCCGCGCGAGCAGCGTGCACTTGCGGCCCGTGGCGGACCAGGCCTGCAGCGACTCGGCGACGGCCCGCTCGCCCAGCGGCCAGTCCTCGAACGTCGCATCGCTGAGGATGATCGCGCGCCAGCCCTCACGCGCCGCGCAGGCGAACGCGTCGCGCACGAGCTGCTGGAAATCGTGGCGCCCCTCGAAGCGGCCGGAGGGCAGCGCCGCACCGGTGCGGCCCTCCCCGGTTGTTCCTGTCATCGCACCCTCCCCGAATGGACCCACCCCGCCTCGCACCAGGACCCGAGCAGCGACAGCGCCTCTTCGCTGGCCCGCGCGAGGTCGTCCGGCCCCAGGCTGCGGCGGTCCGCCAGCAGCCGCATCAGTTGCGCATCGCGTCCCGACGCGCGCAAGCTCTCGCCGTTGATGAACACATGCCGCGCGTCGTACATCATGCTGGTGCGGCGGTCCAGCGCGGCTGCGCGCAGCGGGCCGCGCATGCGCCCTGCCTCGAACCACACGCTGGCCTTCGGCTCGGTGAGGTATTCGCCGAGCGCGCGCTCCATCGCATGCGGATCCTTGAGCGCGGCGTGCACGGCGTCCGCGGCGAACCGCTGCAGCCGAGCCGGCACTTCGCCCGGGCCGGCGGTGGCTGGCTGCGATGGGTCTGCGTACACGGCGGCGCCCGCCGCGTCGCCGGCATCGTCGGCCAGGCGCAGCAGCAGCTCGCGCGCCAGCTCGCCCCGGGAGGGCGAGCGAAAGCCGATCGAATAGGTCTGGCACTCGCCCTCGGCGATGCCGTCGTGCGCGTAGCGCGGCGGCAGGTAGAGCAGGTCGCCGGGCTCGAGCACGTACTCTGCCTCGGGTTCGAAATTCGCGAGGATCTTGAGCGGGACGCCCTCGCGCAGCGACAAGTCCTTCTGCCGGCCGATGCGCCACCGCCGCCGTCCCTGCGCCTGCAGCAGGAACACGTCGTAGCTGTCGAAGTGCGGCCCGACGCCCCCGCCGTCGCTCGCCCAGCTGACCATCAGGTCGTCCAGCCGCGCCTGCGGCACGAAGCGGAACTGCGAGAGCAGGTCATGGGCGGGCGCGTGGTGCAGGTCCACGCCTTGCACCAGCAGCGTCCAGCCCGGCTGCAACAGCCCGGGCAGCGCCCGGCGGGTGAACGGGCCACGGCGGAAGCGCCAATCGCCGCCCTGCTGCACGACCAGCCGCGATTCGACCTCGTCACGCGCGGCGAGCGCGAACAACTCGCCGCGCGCCAGCAGGGGCGTGAAGCCCGGCAGTGCGCCGCGCACCAGCAGCGGCTTCTTCTGCCAGTGCCATTTCATGAATTGCGCGGGCGTGAGGCCGCCCAGCAGGGGGAGAGCTTGTGTGATGTCCATGGAGCAGTGCCACAATTGTCGTATGGAAATCACAAGACAATGCGTGGTCGCGCTGACCTGGACGCTGAAAGACACGCTGGGCGAAGTGCTCGACGAGCTCAAGGACCCCGTGGAATTCCTCGTCGGCGGCGACGACCTGCTGGCCCGGATCGAGGAGGCCCTGCAGGGCCATGAGGCGGGCGACCGCATCGACCTGCACCTGGAGCCGGAGGAAGCCTTCGGCGACTACAACGACCAGCTCGTGTTCCTGGAGCCGCGCGCCCTCTTCCCGGCGGAACTCGAGGAAGGCATGGCGTTCGAGGGCCTGCCGGTGGGGGGCCACGCCGAGGCGCCCAAGGATGTTCTCTATACCGTCACGGAAATCTATCCCGAGCATGTGGTGCTGGATGGCAACCACCCGCTCGCGGGCATCGCGATCCGCCTCCAGCTGAAGGTGGAGGGCGTTCGCGAAGCGACGGAAGAAGAAGTCGGGCGCGGCTCCGCCGGCACCGGCTTCTTCAAGGTGCAGCGCGAGGCGCCCGGAGGCGCGACGCTGCACTGAGCGAACCTACGCCAAGTAGATCACGCCGTTCTCGATGCGCACGCGGTCGCCCGGGCGCAGGTCGCCGGTGGCGTTCACGTCATACGTGCGCATCTGGCCCTGGTCGGTCTGCACCGTCACGCGGTACACCGGGTACTGCGAGTTGTAGGCCTGCGGCGCTGTGTTGCGGCCCACGTTCGAGCCGACCACGGCACCCGCGGTGGCGCCGAGAACCGTTGCTGCGGCGCGGCCACCGCCGCTGCCGACCTGGTTGCCCAGCACGCCGCCGATGATGGCGCCGATCACGCCGCCCGCGGCGCTGCGGTTGGGCGTGTAGCCGGGCGGGCCGCCGCTGACCATCGTGACGTTGGTCACGCGGCCGTATTCCACGTAACCGGCCTGGGGTTGCGCCGGGTAGGTGCCATACGGATAGGTGCGGGCCGGGTCGACCGAGGACGCCGGGTAGTTGTTCGGGCCATAGAGGTCCGTCGAACTGCACGCTGCCAGCGTGCCGGCGACCACCAGGGCCGAGGCCATGGATGCGAGACGAAGCTTGCTCATCGAGTTCTCCTTGTTAGGCGCGGTAGATCACGCCGTTTTCAACACGCACCCGATCGCCCACGCGCAGTTCGCCCGTGGCAGGAACGTCGTACGTGCGATGCACGCCGTTGTCGTTGCGGATCGTCACGCGGTAGACCGAGCTGCCGGTGGTCGCGGGCTTCGCGACCTGGCTGCCGATCGCCGCGCCGGCGGCTCCGCCGAGAACGGTGGCCGCGTCGCGGCCGCCGCTCAGCGCATTGCCCACCACCGCACCGGCCACGCCGCCGACGATGGCGCCGGGAACGTTGATGCCGCTGGTGGGCGCAGCCTCGAAGAATTCGATGTTGGTGACCCGCCCGTATTCGACGCCCATGACGGCGGGCGCGGGTACGGTGGTGACGGTCGTCACGGCCGGCGCCACGGCCACCGGCGCCGGGGGAACGTTGACCACCACGGGCCGGGAGGCGCAGGCGGCCAGGATGGCGGCCGCCGCGGTCGCGGCTGCGATCGAAGCGAGGCGTGAAGTACGCATGGGTGATCTCCTTTATTGGTACACACGGCGCAGCCTCCGCGGCTCGCCTTGTGCGTCCATTAAAGGGCGTCCCTGTCCCGCTGGGCCGCAGGCAATGCCGCCAGTTCCTGTAGGAACCTGCTCTTGGGGGTGTAGGAGCCTGCCGATCAAGGCAGGGGCGGGTTGCTTCAGCCCTTGCCGGTCGAGCCGTAGCCGCCTTCTCCGCGCTCGGTGGCCGGGAACTCATCGACCACGTTGAACTGCGCCTGCACCACCGGCACGATCACCAGCTGCGCCAGGCGCTCCATCGGCTGCAAGGTGAAGGCCACGTCGCTGCGGTTCCAGGCGCTGACCATCAACTGCCCCTGGTAGTCGCTGTCGATGAGGCCGACCAGGTTGCCCAGGACGATGCCGTGCTTGTGGCCGAGCCCCGAGCGCGGGAGGATCATCGCGGCGTAGCCCGGGTCCTTCAGCCAGATCGAGATGCCGGTGGGCACGAGGCGCCAGGCGTTGGGCTCCAGCGTGAGCGGCCCGTCGAGGCAGGCGCGCAGGTCCAGCCCCGCGCTGCCCGGGGTGGCATAGGCCGGAAGCTGGTCGACCATCCGGGGGTCGAGGATCCTGACGTCGATTTTCATAGCCGTTGTGCGATTTCGGCCACGAGCTGCCGGGCCAGTTGGAGTTTGGAGGCGCGCGGAACTTCACGCGCGCCCTTGTCGTCCACGAGGAGCAACGCGTTGTCGTCCGCGCCGAAGGTGGCCGGGCCGATGTTGCCCACCAGCAGCGGCACGCCCTTGCGCACCCGCTTGGCCTGCGCGTTGGCTGCGAGGTCATGGCTCTCCGCGGCGAACCCGACGCAGAACAAGGCGCCGGATTTCGCGCGAGCCGACTGCGCCACGGTGGCGAGGATGTCCGGATTTTCGGTGAAGGCCAGTTGGGGCGGCTGGCCCGAGCCGTCCTTCTTGATCTTGCGGTCGCTGGCGCTCTCTGGACGCCAGTCGGCGACCGCGGCGGTGGCGACGAACACGTCGGCCGATCGCGCCTGCGGCTCGGTGGCGCGCAGCATGTCCTGCGCCGACTTGACGTCGATCCGCGTGACGCCGCGCGGCGTCGCCAGGCTGACCGGGCCGGCGACGAGCACGACTTCGGCGCCCGCTTCGCGGGCCGCCCGGGCGATGGCGAAGCCCATCTTGCCGCTGGAAAGATTGGTGATGCCGCGCACCGGGTCGATCGCCTCGAACGTCGGCCCGGCCGTGACCAGCAGGCGCTTGCCCGCGAGCAGCTTGGGCTGGAAGAACGCAATGATGTCTTCCAGCAGCTCCGGCGGCTCCAGCATGCGGCCATCGCCGGTCTCGCCGCAGGCCTGGAAGCCCGAGCCCACGCCCAGGATGTGCGCGCCGTCGGCGGACAGCTGCATCATGTTGCGCTGCGTCGCGGGGTGTGCCCACATCTCGCGGTTCATGGCGGGCGCCAGCAGCAGCGGCACCTTGTCGATGGGCCGCGCCAGGCACATCAGGCTGAGCAGCTCATCCGCGCGGCCGTGCAGCAGCTTGGCCATGAAATCCGCGCTGCAGGGGGCGACGAGGATGGCGTCCGCCTCGCGCGACAGGTTGATGTGCGGCATGTTGTTAGGCTCGCGGCTGTCCCACTGCGAGCCGTAGACCGGCCGGTTCGACAGCGCCTGCATGGTGACCGGGGTGATGAAATGCTCCGCCGCCTCGGTCATCACCACCTGCACGGTGGCGCCCTCCTTGATCAGGGCCCGGCACAGTTCCGCCGCCTTGTAGCAGGCAATGCCGCCGGAAAGTCCCAGGACGAAGTGCCTGCCTGCGAGGTCGTTCATGCGCGAAGTTTAGCGCCCGCCCCGCCCCAGCCCGGACGCTCGACGCCCAACACCTATAATTTCGCTTTACCACCTCCCCGGAAGCTCAACTTCCGACCTGACATGACCAAATTCGTCTTCGTCACCGGCGGTGTGGTGAGTTCCCTGGGCAAGGGAATCGCCTCAGCCTCCCTAGCTGCGATTTTGGAATCGCGGGGCCTCAAAGTCACCCTCATCAAGCTGGATCCGTACATCAACGTCGATCCCGGCACGATGTCCCCGTTCCAGCATGGCGAGGTGTTCGTCACCGACGACGGCGCGGAGACGGACCTGGACCTCGGCCACTATGAACGCTTCGTGACCACCCGCATGGGCAAGGTCAACAACTTCACCACCGGCAAGATCTACCAGTCGGTGCTCGAGAAGGAGCGCCGCGGCGACTACCTGGGCAAGACGGTGCAGGTGATCCCGCACATCACCAACGAGATCCAGGAATTCATCAAGCGCGGCGCCCACTTCGGCGAGCCCGGCGCGGCCGACGTCGCGATCGTGGAGATCGGCGGCACGGTGGGCGACATCGAGTCCCTGCCCTTCCTGGAGGCGGCCCGCCAGATGAGCCTGCGCATGGGCGCCAACAACACGGCGTTCGTGCACCTCACCTACGTGCCCTGGATCGCCGCCGCCGGCGAGCTCAAGACCAAGCCCACCCAGCACACCGTGCAGAAGCTGCGCGAGATCGGCATCTCCGCCGACGCGCTGCTGTGCCGCGCCGACCGCAAGATCCCGGAAGAAGAGCGCGGCAAGATCTCGCTGTTCACCAACGTGCCCGAATGGGGCGTGATCTCCATGTGGGACGTGAACACGATCTACAAGGTGCCGCGCATGCTGCACGAGCAGGGGCTGGACGGCCTGATCTGCGACAAGCTGCGCCTGAACACGCCGCCCGCCAACCTCAAGCGCTGGGACGAGCTCGTGTACGAAACCGAGCACCCGCAAGGTGAAGTCAACATCGCCATGGTCGGCAAGTATGTCGACCTGTCGGACAGCTACAAGTCGCTGAACGAGGCGCTGAAGCACGCCGGCATGCGCAACCACGTGCGCGTGAAAGTCGACTACGTCGATTCGGAAACCATCACCGCCGAGACCGTGCGGCAGCTCTCGAAGTTCGATGCCATCCTCGTGCCCGGCGGCTTCGGCAAGCGCGGCATCGAGGGCAAGATCGCGGCGGCGCGTTTCGCCCGCGAGAACAAGGTGCCCTACCTCGGCATCTGCCTGGGCATGCAGGTGGCCACGATCGAATACGCGCGGGACGTCGCCGGCCTGCCCGGCGCCAACAGCACGGAGTTCGAGCCGGCCACGCCGCATCCGGTGATCGCCCTCATCACCGAGTGGAAGGACGCCGACGGCACCATCAAGACGCGCGACGAGAACTCCGACCTGGGCGGCACCATGCGCCTGGGCGCGCAGAGCTCGGACGTGGCGCGCGGCACGCTGGCGCACAAGATCTACGGCGACGTGGTGACCGAGCGGCACCGCCACCGCTACGAAGCCAACGTCAATTACCTGAACAAGCTGCGCCAGGCCGGGCTCGTGATTTCCGCGTTGACGCAGCGCGAGCAGCTCACCGAGATCATCGAACTGCCGCAGGATGTGCACCCCTGGTTCATGGGCGTGCAGTTCCACCCCGAGTTCAAGTCCACGCCGTGGGACGGCCATCCGCTGTTCAACTCGTTCATCAAAGCGGCCGGCGACCACCAGGCGGCCGGCAAGACCGCGCTGAAGGCCGTGGCATGAGCGCCGCCGGACCGCTCCAAGGCGCGAGGGGCCCCTCGGGGGGCCGCGTCAGCGTGGGGGCCTTATGAAACTGTGCGGGTTCGACATCGGCCTGGACCGGCCGTTCTTCCTCATTGCGGGGCCCTGCGTCGTCGAGAGCGAGCAGCTCCAGATGGACACGGCCGGCACGCTCAAGGAGATCACCTCCAGCCTGGGCATCCCCTTCATCTTCAAGAGCAGCTACGACAAGGCCAACCGCTCCTCGGGCACCAGCTTTCGCGGCCCCGGCATGGCGCGGGGCCTGGAGATCCTGGCCAAGGTCAAGAAGGACCTCGGGCTGCCGATCCTCACCGACGTGCACAGCGAGGCGGAAATCGCCGAGGTGGCCCGGGTGGTGGATGTGCTGCAGACGCCCGCGTTCCTGTGCCGCCAGACCGACTTCATCCGTGCCGTGGCCCAGTCGGGCCGGCCCGTGAACATCAAGAAGGGACAGTTCCTCGCGCCGCATGACATGAAGAACGTGATCGACAAGGCGCGCGCCGCCGCGAGGGAAAAAGGCCTGCCCGAAGACAGCTTCATGGCCTGCGAGCGCGGCGCCAGCTTCGGCTACAACAACCTCGTCTCGGACATGCGCTCGCTCGCGATCATGCGCGAGACCGGCGCGCCGGTGGTGTTCGACGCCACGCACTCGGTCCAGCTGCCCGGCGGCCAGGGAACGACCTCGGGCGGCCAGCGCGAAATGGTGCCGGTGCTCGCGCGCGCCGCGATCGCGGTGGGCGTCGCGGGCGTCTTCATGGAAACGCACCCGGACCCGGCGAAGGCGCTCTCCGATGGCCCCAATGCGGTCCCGCTCCGGCACATGAAGGCCCTGCTCGAGACGCTGCTGGCGCTGGACACGGTGACCAAGAAGAACGGCTACCTCGAAGACAGCTTCGCGCCCTGACGGTCGAAGGCGTTCAGGAACACAGCCCTTCGGCGAGCTCGGGGCGAACGGATCTGGTTTTGATAACTTTTGGGAAGAGAAACAGCAATGAGTGCAATCGTTGACATCGTCGGACGTGAGATCCTGGATTCGCGCGGCAACCCCACCGTGGAATGCGACGTGCTGCTGGAGTCCGGCACCATGGGCCGGGCGGCGGTGCCGTCGGGCGCCTCCACCGGTTCGCGCGAGGCCATCGAGCTGCGCGACGGCGACAAAAGCCGTTACGGCGGCAAGGGCGTCCTCAAGGCCGTCGAGCACATCAACACCGAGATTTCCGAATCGGTGCTCGGCCTGGACGCCTCCGAACAGGCTTTCCTGGACAAGACGCTGATCGACCTGGACGGCACCGACAACAAGGCCCGCCTGGGCGCCAACGCCACGCTCGCGGTCTCGATGGCCGTCGCGCGCGCCGCCGCCGAGGAGTCGGGCCTGCCGCTGTACCGCTATTTCGGCGGCATGGGCAGCATGCAGCTGCCGGTGCCGATGATGAACGTCGTCAACGGCGGCGCGCACGCCAACAACAACCTCGACCTGCAGGAGCTGATGATCATCCCCGTGGGCGCGCCGAGCTTCCGCGAGGCCGTGCGCTACGGCGCCGAGGTGTTCCACGCGCTCAAGAAGATCATCCACGACAGGAGCATGAGCGTGGCGGTGGGCGACGAAGGCGGCTTCGCGCCGAACGTCGCCAACCATGAAGCCGCGATCGGCATGATCCTGGAGGCGATCGAGAAGGCGGGCTTCCGCCCGGGCGAGCAGATCGCGCTGGGCCTGGACTGCGCGGCCAGCGAGTTCTTCAAGGACGGCAAGTACCACCTGGAGGCCGAGGGCAAGGTGCTCGACTCCGGCGAGTGGACGGACATCCTGGCGAGCTGGACCGAGAAGTACCCGATCATCAGCATCGAGGACGGCATGGGCGAGAGCGACTGGGACGGCTGGAAGACGCTGACCGAGCGCCTCGGCAGCTCGGTGCAGCTGGTCGGCGACGACCTGTTCGTCACCAACACGAGGATCCTGCAGGAAGGCATCGACAAGCGCATCGCCAACTCGATCCTCATCAAGATCAACCAGATCGGCACGCTGACGGAGACGTTCGCCGCCATCGAGATGGCCAAGCGCGCCGGCTACACCTCCGTCATCAGCCACCGCTCGGGCGAGACCGAGGACTCGACCATCGCCGACATCGCCGTGGGCACCAACGCCGGCCAGATCAAGACCGGCTCGCTCTCGCGCTCGGACCGCATGGCCAAGTACAACCAGCTGCTGCGCATCGAGGAAGACCTGGGCGACATCGCCTTCTACCCGGGCCGCTCGGCCTTCTACAACCTCCGTTAACCCATCTTGGGCAACCGACTCGTCCCGGCGATCCTGATCGCGCTGCTGCTCATCGTTCACGCGCAGCTGTGGTTCGGCCGGGGCAGCGTCGGCAACGTGTCGGACATGCAGAGAAAGCTCGACGCCCAGAAGGCCGCGAACGCGCAGGCCCAGCAGGCGAACGAGCAGCTGGCCTCCGAAGTGCGCGACCTGAAGGAGGGCCTGGAGATGGTCGAGGAAAAGGCCCGGATCGAGCTGGGCATGGTCAAGCCCAACGAGATCTTCGTGAATGTTTCCAAATAGGCAGGCCGGGCGGCTGCCGCCCGCGCCGTCGTGATGCCTGAATTCCTGTTCGCGCCAGCTTTCGCGCTTTGGGGCTCGCCCACGACCTGGCTCGAGATCGCCGCCGTCGTGATTGCCTTGGCCATGGTCGGCTGCAACATCCGGGAAATTCACTGGGGCTGGCCGCTCGCCATCGTCAGCTCGCTGATGTATTTCGCCCTCTTCTGGCGCAGCAGGCTCTATGGCGACGCCTCGCTGCAGATCTTCTTCGCGGTGGTGGCGTTCTGGGGCTGGTACCAGTGGCTGCGCGGGCACCGCGCCGACGGCTCGTCGCTGCGCATCACCCGGCTGACGCGGCGCGGGCTCGGCCTCACCGTGGCCGCCTGCGCCCTGCTCTGGCCGGCCACCGGCTTCTTCCTCAAGACCTTCACCGACACCGACGTGCCCTGGTGGGACGCCTTCCCCACCGCCGTCAGCCTGGTGGGCCAGTTCCTGCTGGGGCGCAAGTTCATCGAGAACTGGGCGGTGTGGATCGTGGTCAACGTCGTGAGCGTCGGCCTGTTCGCGTACAAGGGCCTGTGGCTCACGGTGGGCTTGTACAGCGTCTTCATCGCCCTCAGTTGGCTGGGATGGAAAGAATGGCAGCGCCGCCTCTGAAGATCGCCCTGCTCGGCGCCGAAAGCACCGGCAAGACCCAGCTGGCCGCCGAGCTGGCGGTGTGGCTGCGCGGCCAGGGCCGCAGCGTCGCCGTCGTGCCGGAAGTCCTGCGCGAGTGGTGCATGCGGGAAGGCCGCACCCCCCGCCCCGAGGAGCAGCTGCCGATCGCGCAGGAACAGGAGCGCCGCGTCGACGAGGCGGCACTGGGCGCGGAGATCGTCATCTCGGACACGACCTCGCTGATGGTCGCCATCTACAGCGCGATGCTGTTCGAGGACGGCACGCTGTACCGCTTCGCGCTGGCGCGCCAGCGCGAGTACCACGTCACCCTGCTCACCGGCCTGGACCTGCCCTGGGTGGCCGACGGCCTCCAGCGCGACGGCCCCCATGTGCGCGAACCCGTGGACGCCCTGGTGCGCGAGGCGCTGGCGCGGGCCAGCGTCGGCTTTCGCACCGTTTACGGGCGCGGCGACGAAAGGCTGGCCAATGCGCTGGCGGCCATCGCCCCTTCGATGCCGGGATCGACCTTGCCGGGCGCGGGCAGGCCCGTGGAAGTTTCCCGCCCGTGGGTGTGGACCTGCGACAAGTGCAGCGACCCGGACTGCGAACACCGGCTGTTCACGTCGCTCGCCGAACGGCCGCAACGCTGAGCAGGCGCCCGTCGGCCACTGCCGGGCCGGCCCGAATACCACAAGGGAATTGAGGCTGGTCCTACAGCCGTGGCCGCGCTGCCGGGCCAGGATTGGGCATTCGCCTGACATGGGCGTGCACCCATGAAGCTGGAACTCATCCGGAAAAAACCCGCCCCCGCGGCCGTGCGCGAGCCGACGCCTTCGACCCAGCCGCTGGACCCGCGGCTGACGGAACAGCGCAACCCGCGCAGCATGCGGATCGACCAGCTCCCCACGCTCGGCATCGTCGACCTCATCAACGCGGAGGACCGGATGGTCGCCACCGCCGTCGGCGAGGAGCGCGAACAGATCGCCCGCGCGATCGACCTCGTGGTCGAGTGCCTGCGCAAGGGCGGCCGCCTGGTCTACGTCGGCGCCGGCACCTCCGGACGCCTGGGCGTGCTCGATGCCACCGAGATGCCGCCCACCTACGGCACCGACCCGGGCATGGTCCAGGGCATCATCGCCGGCGGTGTCGACGCACTGGTGCGGTCGCAGGAAGGCGCGGAGGACCACCCGCGGGACGGGGCTGCCGCCATCGACGAAAAGAACGTCGGCGCCGACGATTTCGTGCTGGGCATCGCCACGTCGGGCACCACGCCCTACGTGCACGGCGCGCTCGACCGCGCGCGCGAACGTGGGGCGCGCACCGGGTTCCTGCTGTGCACCCACCCTTCGCAGGAACTGCTGCGGTCCCACGACGTGGTGATCGCGCCCCTGGTGGGCCCCGAGGTGATCACCGGCTCCACGCGGATGAAGGCGGGCACCGCGACCAAGCTGGTCCTGAACACCATCAGCACCGCCGCCATGATCAAGATGGGCAAGGTCTATGGCAACCTGATGGTGGACCTGCACGTGACCTGCGAGAAACTGCAGGATCGCGGCGAGCGCATCCTGATGGACACGCTCGGCGTGGACCGCGAGGAAGCGTTCCGGTTGCTGCAGGCCTCCGGCGGCCACCTGAAGACGGCCATCGTGATGTCCCGGCTGTCGCTGGGCGCCGAGGAGGCCCGCAGGCGCCTGGACGGTGTGGACGGCTCGATCGCCGACGTGGTGGGGGACCTTCGCGCCCGCTGACCGACCGGCCGGCAGCGCTACTGGACCGTCGGGCTCACCGGCGGCTGGTCGCCTGGCGCGGCGAACAGCTGCGCCGCATCGATCGCGTCGAAACGGTATTGCTGGCCGCAGAAATCGCAGCCCACATCGATCTCCCCGCGCTCGGCGACGATCTCCTGCGCTTCCTGCGGGCCCAGGCTTCGAATCATGTTCGCCACCCGCTCCCGGCTGCAGGTGCAGGCAAAGCGCGGCGTCTGGGGCTCGAACCGCAGCACCTTCTCCTCCCAGAACAGGCGACGCAGGATGGTGTCCACGTCCAGCTCCAGCAGTTCCTCGCGCTTGAGGCTGGCCGCCAGGATGGCGATGCGGTTGTAGTGCTCGTTGAGGCCGATCTCGTCCTCGTTGGCCTTGCTCACCATGCTGCCCGCGAGATTGCCCTCGCCTTCCAGCGGCAACCGCTGGATCAGCAGGCCCGCGGCCACCTTGGTGTCGGCCGCCAGCACGAGCGTGGTGTCGAGCTGCTCGGACTGCAGCATGTAGTGTTCCAGCACCTCGCTCAGCTTCTCGATCTTCTCGCGGCGGTCGCCGTGCAGCGGCACCACACCCTGGTAAGGCTGCTGGCCGGGGAACTTGTCCTTGGGGTCGAGCGTGATCGCGCACCGCCCCTTGTTGCCCGCGTTGACCATGTCGGACAGCCGGGCGTCGGCGCCGACCTCGCCGACCACCTTGGCAGTCGCCCGCAAGCTCAGGTCGTGCTGCACTTCGGCCACCGCGACCTTGACCGGCCCGTCGCCGAAGATCTGCAGCACCAGCGCGCCGTTGAACTTGATGTTGGATTGCATCAGCGCACCGGCCGCGGCCATTTCGCCCAGCAGTTCGGCCACCGGGGGCGTCCATGCGCCGGTGGCCGTGCTGGCCTGCCGCCGGGCCAGGATCTCGGTCCAGGCATCGGTGAGGCGCACGATGCTGCCGCGCACGGGCAGGCCATCGAAGATGAATTTATGCAGTTCGCTCAATGGGTCCGCCTTCAGCCGATCTTCTTCAGGCCCTTGGCGAACCGGCGCGAGTTGGCGACGTAGCCCGCGGCATGCTCCGGCAGGCCGGCGGCGACCGCGTCGTCCAGCCGGCGCACCACCTTGGCGGGGCTGCCGATGATCAGCGAGTTGTCCGGAAACTCCTTGTTTTCCGTCACGACGCTGCCCGCGCCGACGATGCTGTTGCGGCCGATCCTCGCGCCATTCAGGATCACGGACTGGATGCCGATCAGCGACCCATCGCCGATCGTGCAGCCATGCAGCATGACCTGGTGCCCGACGGTCACGTTGTCGCCGATCGTGAGCGGCTTGCCCATGTCGGCGTGCAGCACCGAGAGGTCCTGGATGTTGCTGTTGCGGCCGATCCGGATGGTTTCCGTGTCACCGCGGATCACCGCGCCGAACCAGACGCTTGCGCCGGGCCCCAGTTCCACGGTGCCGATCACCTGCGCGCTGTCCGCGATCCAGGCGCCTTCGCCGAGTTGGGGTGATTTGCCGTCGAGTTCGTAGATGGCCATTGCTCCGTTTTCCTTTCGATCTGGGTCTCGAATTGTAGGGACCGCCGAAAGGCGGCGTTCCGCGCATTGCGTTGGATCAAGTTTCCAGCATTGCGCGGTTCAGCCCCATGTAACAACCGCCGCCACTGGGAGTTCCTTTTAACCAGCATTAACGCAATGCAACAAATAAATGAGTTCAAACACCCTACTACAAGAAACGACAGAGCTATTTTGACCACTTTGCGTACAGTTGTTACGTCCTGTTCAATGCGTCCGGTCACGCCCCCGCTTGGTGCGTTCGTCAGTCGGCATTCACGCGCCAAGCGCGGCCAAGGCCACCCCAAAAGGGTGTTTATCAACGAACCCCAAGGAGCAGAAGCCAATGGCAAGAACAGAAACAAACAAGGCGCCCAAGAAGATCATCATCGACGGGGAAGGCCCCCGAAACTCGATCCTGGTCACGGACCAGACAGATTCCGGGACGCTGCTGGCGACCCTCACGGTTCAGGACAGGAACACCCTCCCCGAATTCCTGAACAACGTCATCACGGCAGGTGATTCGCGGTTCGAGATCCGCGATGGCGGCCTGTACCTCAAACCCGGTGAGCACCTCCCGGCCGGCAAGTTCGAGCTGGAATTGACGGTGACCGACGCCGGTAACCCGCTGCTGTTCAAGACCCAAACCATCAAATTCAACGTCGGCCACGTCGAGCCGGCGGCGGCCGTTTCGGGCGACACCCTCACCCTGAACTACGACGGCGCCGCCGCCATCACCCGCAACGGCGACGGCGGATGGCACGTGGTCGTGGGCACCTACGGCATGGACCTCACGGCCGGAGAGGTGGCCGGCATCGCGAACGTGCAACTGCACGGGGCCAACGCGCTCGACCTGGCCGGCAATGCAATGGACGGCAAGCCGCTGGCGATCATTGGCGGCGCCGGCGACTCGCTCGACATCACCGGTGTGGCGCTGACCGAGAGCGCCGGCGGCGTTTCGGTGGGCAGCGACATCGACATCAGCCACCTCTCGACCGACCTTGAATTCCTGGTGGACGGCTCGCGCGCGGAGGCGTTCATCGCGACCTGGAACTACCTGGACGACGCGTACGCATACCTGGCAGGCCTCGGCGGCACCCTCCTGTGGGGCGACTACGCCAACGCGACGCCCCTCGCGGGCGGCATGGTCATCCTGGGCGAGACCACGGCTGGGGCGGCCGCGCTGGCCGTCAACATGGCGGTGGCGCAACTGGACATCGACTACGCGAATTACCTGGCCGACGGCGGCTCGGCGCTGGAGCTGACCAGCTTCACCGCCAAGACCAACGGCGCCGGCACGCGCGAGCAGACGATCCACGACAACCTGCTGGGCGCCGTCAGCGAGTTCGGCATCACCGACCGGAACTTCTCCGACGGCGTCGAGGCGAGCTTCCTGGGCCAGATCCCCGACGGCTACGCCACGCGTCCCTACGCCAGCGGCGCCCTGGACGCATACGGCCACAACGATGCCGGCACCAACGCCGCGAAAGCGTGGGACTTCGCCCGCGGCATCGACCGGGTCGATTACGAGACGCACTTCACCGGCCCGGTCGACGTGTCCGGCACCAAGGGCAACGGCACCATGTTGTTCGGCAGCGGCAATCCCGCGACCGGCTACACGATCGCCATCCACGATGGCTCCGGGGTGGAATTCGGCTGGAACGTGCACTACCGCACCGGCGACCAGATCGCGGGCCACATGGAAGGCGACGGGTTTGTCCATTTCGACGCACCCTCGGGATACCAGACTGCGGGTGTCCACAACGTCTCGGTCGATCATCTCGGACGTTCTGCCGTAAGCGTCGACTACGCGCTGATCACCGGGCTGAACGGCACTTCGCTGCTGGTCCACGACTACGTCATCAAGCTTTCGGTCGACGTCGACCCCACGGCAGGCCAGAATTTCATCACGTTCACGATGCATGAGGTCTTCCCGGGGCAGAACTATTTCGTCGCGGACGACATCCCGATGGCAGGCTTCGGCGACACCAACGCGATGAAGCCGACCGTGACGGAAGACAGCATCAACTTCGGCTACGGGTTCCTGACCAATTCGCTCACGGCCAACACCGGCGATTTCCAGGTTGGCACTTACGACATGATTGCCGAAGTGTGGAACCTGGACGAAACGGTCCAACTGGTCGGCAACCACATCGTCCTCGATGTGGCCTGAGCCTCCCGCAGGCAGCAAGGGGCGCTACGGCGCCCCCTTTTCTTGCGGCCTAAAATTCCCGCATGGAGCTTCGCCAACGGGCGCTGCAGGCCCTCTGCACCGCCGATCCCTCGCTGAAAGCGGCACAGGCGCGCGAACTGCTGGCGCAGTGCGGCTCGATGGTGATCGCGCCGAATGCGCCTGTGCCCCCGGCCGGGCTGCCGGGACGCCCTGCCAAGCCCGAGCTCATCCACCCCGCCAAGGTGCCGCGCCGCTCGCCCTTCAAGCCCGAAGGCCTGGCCGCGCTGCTGCACGCCATCGCGCACATCGAGTTCAACGCGATCAACCTCGCGCTCGACGCGGTGTGGCGCTACGAGGGCATGCCGGCGCAGTTCCACGCGGACTGGGTGCGCGTGGCCGCCGAGGAGGCATATCACTTCAGCCTGTTGCGCGAGCACCTGGCGGCACTGGGGCACGGCTACGGTGACTTCGCCGCGCACGACAACCTCTGGGCGATGTGCGAGAAGACGAAGGACGACATCGTCGCCCGCATGGCGCTGGTGCCGCGCACGCTGGAGGCACGCGGGCTCGACGCCACACCCCTCATCCAGGAGAAGCTGCGCCGCGTGGGCACGCACGAGGCGAAGCGGGCCGTGGACATCCTCGACATCATCCTGGCCGACGAGATCGGCCACGTCGCCATCGGCAACCACTGGTACCGCTGGCTGTGCGAGCGAGAAGGGCTCGACCCGGTGGCGCACTACGGCGCCCTGGTCGATCGCTACGAGGCCCCGCGCCTGTACCCGCCTTTCAACGAAGCGGCGCGCAAGCGGGCGGGTTTCAGCGACGAGGAACTGGCCTGGCTGCTGGGCTGATGCGACGGGCGATCACCAGCCCTTGGCGTCGATGAATTCCTTGACCTTCTTCGCGACGATCACCGAGCCGTCGTTGTTCAGGTGGATCTCGTCGAAGCGCAGCGACGAAGGCACCACGTCGTTCTGTGCGTCGGCCACGTCCTGGGTGCTGGCAGGGTTGAACTGGCTCACCAGCCAGGCGCGGATGTCCAGGTAATGGCCGGGGTATGCCACCGCGAGTTCGTTGTTCAGCTGCACGATGATGTTGTAGACGGCGCCCCCGCGGATCTCCTCGGACCTCGCCTTGTTGATCACCGACAGCACCAGGAACCTGTCGTTGCCGGGCGCCAGCGCCGCCACCGACGCTGCGATGTCGGCCTTGACCTGCGCCGGCTGCGTGGGGTTGTTCGTCCCCATCCAGAAGATGTTGATCCACGCATTGCGCCCGCCCGTGTCGGCCCGCTGCCGTGCGGAGATTTCGGTGGAGCTCTGGCCGGCGACGCCGCCGTTGTAGATCATCCTTTGCGGGTACAGCAGCTGCAGGTTCGCCGCGAAGGGCGGCGTGAGCGAATCGCCCCACGCGGCGATCGGGGCCGTCGACGGCGCAGCCGGCGGTGCGGGTGTCGGAGCCGGCGGCGTGGGGGTGGGCGCGGGGACGGCGATCGCACCGCTGCCGCCACCGGCCGCGCCGCCACCGCCGCCGCAACCCGCCAGCACCAGGACGGCCACGCCGGCCGCCGCAGCTCTTCTGTCCATGGCTTCTTCTCCCTGATTTGCAGGCCGCAATTCTGCGGCCGCGCAGGCCGCACAGGTGTTACGCGGCTACCCGCGCGGGTGGTGCTGCGCGTGCAGCTGCTTGAGCCTCTCGCGCGCCACGTGGGTGTAGATGGTGGTGGTGGAAATGTCGGCATGGCCGAGCAGCATCTGCACGGCGCGCAGGTCGGCCCCATGATTGAGCAGGTGGGTGGCGAACGCATGGCGCAGCGTGTGCGGCGACAAGGGCGCGGTGATGTCCGCGGCGCGCGCGTGCTTCTTCACGATCACCCAGAACATGACACGCGTCATGCCCTGCCCGCGCGCCGTGACGAACAGGTCGTCCGTCTGCTGGCCGCCGAGGATCGCGGGGCGCGCCTCGGCGAGGTAGCGCACGATCCAGTCGCGCGCCACCTGCCCGAACGGCACCAGCCGCTCCTTGTTGCCCTTGCCGAACACGCGCAGCACGTGTTCGCTCATGCTGACGTTGAAAGTCTTGAGGCCGACGAGCTCGCTCACGCGCAGGCCGCTCGCGTACATCAGCTCCAGCATGGTGCGGTCGCGCAGGCCGAGCGGCGTGTCCACGTCGGGGGCATCGAGCAGCGACTCGACCTGGGATTCGGTCAGCGTCTTGGGCACGCGCAGCGGCTGGCGCGCGGACTGCAGGCGCAGCGTGGGGTCGGCCGTGATCAGCCGCTCGCGCAGCGCCCAGCGGAAATAGCGCTTGAACACCGTGAGCCGGCGATTGGCCGTCGTCGCCTTGCTGGCCGAATGGCGCGCCGCGAAGTAGCCATTGAGGTCCGCCTCCGCCGTGCTGTCCAGCGCCCTGCCCTGCCCGGCCAGCCAGGCCGCGTAGAGCGACAGGTCGCGCCGGTAGGCCGCGAGCGTGTTGCGCGACAGGCCCTCCTCGAGCCAGAGGGCGTCGATGAAGGCGTCGATGGCTTGCGATGACTTCGTTTCGCTCAATGACTTCGCCGCTGAAGCGGCGTCGATGACAAATGACCGGCTATTCTGTCATCGACGCGAAGCGAGGCCATCAGCGAAGCTTGTCATGCGCGAAGCGCGTTTTCAATCCAGCTTCAGCTTGGACTGGTCCACGACCTTCTTGTACACGGCGTACTCGGCCTTGATCTGCTCGCTGAACTGCTGCGGCGTGTTGCCGACGATCAGCGAACCGGTGTCCTCGATGCGCTTGCGCACCGCCGGATCCTGCAGGACCTTCATGACGGCCGCGTGCACCTTGGTCACCACTTCCGGCGGCAGGTTCTTGGGGCCGAGGATGCCGTAGTAGGCCATGCGGTTCACGGGCTCCAGGCCCACTTCCTTGAACGTCGGCACGTTCGGCAGCACCGCCAGGCGCTGCGGCGCGGCGACGACGATCGGCACCAGCCGGTTGTCCTTGATGAAGGGCAGCGCCGAGGGGATGTTGTCGAAGATCATCGGCACCTGGCCGGCGACCGTGTCGTTCAGCGCCGGGCCCGCGCCGCGGTACGGGATGTGGGTGACGAAGGTGCCCGAGAGGCTCTTGTACAGCTCCATCTGCAAGTGGCCGATGCCGCCGGTGCCCGACGACGAATACGAGTAGCGGCCGGGAGCGCGCTTGAGCTCGGCGACGAAGGCCTTGTAGTCCTTGGCCGGGAAGCTCGGGTGCACGGCGATGATATTGGGCGTGGCCGCGATGTTGATGATGGGCGTGAAGTCCGTCGTCGGGTTGTACGGGATCTTCGGGTTGATCGCGGGGTTGGCGGCCGTGGTGGACACGGTGGCCATGCCGAGCGAATAGCCGTCCGGCGCCGCGCGCGTCGTTTCCAGCGCGCCGATGACGCCGCCGCCGCCGGCCTTGTTCTCCACGATCACGGGCTGGCCGAGCGCCTTGCCCAGGGGCTCCGAGATGACGCGGGCGATGATGTCCGTGGTGCCGCCGGGCGCGAACGGCACCTGCAGCTTGATCGGTTTGTTGGGGTAGCTCTGGGCCAGTGCGGGGCCGGCGGCCAGGGCCATCGCGGCGGCGGACAGGGCAAACCAGTGACGACGTTTCATGGGGGAGACTCTCCAGTTTTGAGATTGCAAACCCGTCCATGTTAAAGGCAGGGGCATGGAGAACTTTTGTGGATTACACATAAGGGCTAACCCGCGACGTACCGTTATGCTCGGACGGTGAATTTCGCGCAGTTGCTGTTCCCCGATTTCTCGCTCATCCTGTGCGGCTACCTCCTGTGCCGCTACACACCGCTCGACCGCGCGGTGTGGCAGCCGGTCGAAGGCCTCGTTTATTACTTCCTGTTTCCGGTGCTGCTGTTCCAGTCCGTGACCAAGAGCCCGCTGGACCTGGCCGTGACGTCCAGCCTGCTCGCGGCCGGCGTGCTGATGGCGCTGTCGAGCATCGCGATGGCCTACTCGCTGCCATGGGTGCCGGGCCTGCGCAGGCACATCGATCGGCGCGAGCATGCGGGCGCGGCGCAGGTCGCCTTCCGCTTCAACTCGTTCATCGCGCTCGCGCTCGCCGACCGGCTGGCCGGTGCGCAGGGCCTGCTGCTGATCGCCGTGCTGATCGGCGTCTGTGTGCCGATCTACAACGTCGCCGCCGTGTGGCCCATGGCCCGCCATGCGCAGAAAGGACTGGTGCGCGAGCTGGTGCGCAACCCGCTGATCATCGCGACGGCCTCGGGGCTGCTGGCGAACGTGATGGGCTTTTCGATGCCGGTATGGATCGAGCCCGCGGTCACCCGGATCGGCGCGGCGTCGCTGGCGCTGGGACTGCTGGCGGCCGGGGCCGGGATGCAGTTCGGCAGCCTGGCCAACGCGAAAGCGCTCGCGGCGGCCGTGCTGGGCATCCGGCATTTCCTCACGCCACTCGTGGCGATCGGGCTGGCACGGCTGTTCAAGCTGGACGCCGTGCAGACCGCGGTGCTGATGGCGTTCTCGGCGCTGCCCACCGCGTCGAGCGCCTATGTGCTGGCGGTGCGCATGGGCTACAACGGGCCGTACGTGGCGGGGCTGGTGACGATTTCGACGCTGCTCGGCCTGGTGAGCCTGCCTTTCGCGCTGGGCGTGTTGACGTAGAACTCGGCAACGGCGCGGCGTCCCCGGCGTTGACGTTCGCGCAGCACAAGGGCCAGAATGAATCCCCGCCGCTTTCATCAGGAGGCGCCATGTCCGATCTCCAATGCCCGAAATGCGACTTCAGGTTCCCAGCCGAGGGTCGCGGGCACCGCTTTGCCCAGGTCGCGCTTTCCACGCTGATGGCGGCCCCGGCCGTCCCCGACATGGCGACGCAGGTGAGGTGCCCGAATTGCCACGCGCTGTTTTCCGAAGGGGATGTCCGCTACCTTCGCGCGGGCGGCGGCGGCCGCATCGGCGCCTGGCTCGCCATCGCAGGGGTCGTGTTCATCGCGTGGGTGGCGTATCGGCTGTTGCCTGCCTGACTGCGTGCGATAGCGCCCAGGCCACGTGTTCGCGCACCAGCTCGCTCGGATCATCCGACCGCCTGCGCAACGCCGCCCGCAACGCCGGGTCATCCTGCTGCCGCAACGCATTCCCCATCGCCACCGCCACGTTGCGCAGCCAGCGCTCATGCCCGATGCGGCGGATCGGGCCGCCCTCGGTGCGGGCGAGGAACTCGTCTTGCGTCCACCCGAACAGCTCGATGAGCTGCCGCCCGGTCAGGCCCTGCCGCTCGTCGAAATCCGGCAGCGCGTTGCGCCGCGCGAACTTGTTCCAGGGGCACACCAGCTGGCAGTCGTCACAGCCGTAGATCCGGTTGCCGATCAGCGGCCGCAGTTCTTCGGGAATGGGACCGGCATGCTCGATGGTCAGGTACGAGATGCAGCGCCGTGCGTCGAGCCGGTACGGTGCCACGATCGCCTGCGTGGGGCACACGTCGATGCAGGCGCTGCAGGTGCCGCAATGGTCGCTGGCCGGCTCGGTGGGCGGCAGCGCCAGGTCCACGTAGATTTCACCCAGGAAGAACATCGAGCCGGCCTCACGGTTCAGCACCAGGGTGTGCTTGCCGCGCCAGCCCTGGCCGCTGCGGGTGGCCAGCTCCACCTCGAGCACCGGGGCCGAATCCGTGAACACCCGGTGGCCGAAAGGCCCCACCTCCGCGGCAAGGCGCTCGCTGAGCTTCTGCAGGCGCGACCGGAGCACCTTGTGGTAATCGCGGCCCCGGGCATAGAGCGAGACGATGCCCTCCCCGGGCCGGCGCAGGCGTTCGAATTCGATGGCCTGCCAGCCTTCGGGCGTCGTTTGCGGTAAATAATCCATGCGCACGGTGACCACGCTGACGGTGCCCGGAACCAGCTCGGCCGGCCGGGCTCTCCTGAGGCCATGGGTTTGCATGTAAGCCATCTCGCCGTGGAAACCGTTGGACAGCCACGCCAGCAAACCGGCCTCGGCGGACGAAAGATCCACACCGGCGACGCCGATTTGGGAAAATCCGAGCTGAAGGGCCCATTCCCTGATGCGCCCCACCACCTGAGGACCGTCGATCTGACCGCTGTTGAACGTCACCCGCCGATTGTAGGAACCGCCGCCCGGGTGATGGTGTGGCGCACGGAGGAGGACACGCGCGCGTTCGCGGCCCGGCTGGCCGGCCACCCCGGCCTCGCCAATGCGTTCGTCGAGCTGCATGGGGACCTGGGCGCGGGCAAGACCGCCCTGGTGCGCCACCTGCTGCGGGCCCTGGGCGTGCCGGGCCGAGTGAAAAGCCCCACCTACACGGTGGTCGAGCCGCATGAAGCCCCCGACTTCCCGGTCTGGCACTTCGACTTCTTCCGGTTCAACGACCCGCGCGAGTGGGAGGACGCCGGCTTTCGCGACATCTTCGCCGGCCCCGGCCTGAAGCTGGCCGAATGGCCGGAAAAGGCCGCCGGGCTGCTGCCGGGCGCCGACCTGGTGATCCGCATCGAGGCGCTGGCCGATGAGTCGCGCAACGTCACGCTGCTGGCGCGCACGCCGGTCGGCCAGGAGCTGCTCCAGTGACGCGCCGCCGGGATCTGCTCCAGGGCGGCACGCTGGTGCTGCTGCTGGGCTCGCAGCAGATCGCCCGCGGCGCCACCATCGTCGCCGTGCGCGTGTGGCCCGCGCCCGAGTATTCGCGCGTCACGATCGAGTCGGACGGCCAGCTCAGCTCCACGCAGATCGTCATGACCAACCCGCCGCGCCTCGCGGTGGACATCGGTGGGCTGGACCTGAGCCCGGACTTGCGGGAGCTGGTGGGCAAGGTCAGGACGGACGACCCCTTCATCGGCGGCATCCGCGTCGGCCAGCAGTCGCCCGGCGTGGTGCGCCTCGTGGTGGACCTGAAGCAGCCGGCCGTGCCGCAGGTGTTCACGCTGGCGCCCGTCGCCGCCTACCAGCACCGGCTGGTGTTCGATTTCTACCCCGTCAAGGCGGTGGACCCGCTGGAGGCGCTGATCGCCGAGCGGATGAAGGACCGGCCCGTGGCCCCGCCCACGCCCGCGAGCGATCCGCTGGGGGAATTGATCGCCAGGCAGCTCGAGCGCCCTCCTTCGTCCGGCGGGCCCACGCCAGGGGAACCGGGCCAGCGCCCCGCCGCGCCGCAGAAGACCGACCGCCTCATCATCGTGGCGCTGGACCCGGGCCACGGCGGCGAGGACCCCGGCGCGGTCGGGCCCGGCGGCACGCGCGAAAAGGACGTGGTGCTGCAGATCGCGCAGCGCCTGCGCGATCGCATCAACGGCAGCGTCATCAACGGCAACCCGATGCGCGCCTACCTCACGCGGGACGCCGATTTCTTCGTGCCGCTGCACCAGCGCGTGCAGAAGGCGCGGCGCGTGCAGGCCGACCTGTTCGTGAGCATCCATGCCGATGCCTTCATGGTGCCCACCGCGCGCGGCGCCAGCGTGTTCGCGCTGAGCCAGGGCGGCGCCTCGAGCACGGCGGCGCGCTGGATGGCCGACAAGGAAAACCGCGCCGACCTGATCGGCGGGGTCAACGTGAAGTCGCAGGATGCCCATGTCGCCCGCGCGATGCTGGACATGAGCACCACCGCCCAGATCAACGACAGCCTCAAGCTGGGCAGCGCGCTGCTCGGCGAGATCGGCAACGTGGGCCGGCTGCACAAGGCAAGGGTCGAGCAGGCCGGTTTCGCCGTGCTGAAGGCGCCCGACATCCCGAGCGTGCTGGTCGAAACCGCGTTTATCAGCAACCCCGAGGAGGAGTCGCGCTTGCGCAGCGATCCCTACCAGGAGCAGCTGGCCGACGCCATCATGCGCGGCATCAACCGCTACTTCGCGAAGAACCCGCCGCTGGCGCGCAGCCGCACGGTGTGAGCGCCGCGCCGCTCAAATCGGGTAGATCAGCG
>Ga0255338_1001354_pt1 | contig 47155 bp, 43 predicted proteins | sample MeOH1_35cm_T4_19_FD_203715 | JGI IMG/M metagenome (GOLD analysis project Ga0255338, IMG submission 203715) | Sandy soil microbial communities from University of British Columbia, Vancouver, Canada - MeOH1_35cm_T4_195 | ecosystem: Engineered > Artificial ecosystem > Sand microcosm > Unclassified ...
AAGCGTACGCGGGCGATCATCGAGGAGGCCGCCGCCTCCAACCCGCCCGAGGGCTCGGAGGCCCGCAAGATCGGCGACTACTTCGCAAGCTTCATGGACGAGGCGCGGATCGAGCAGCTCGGCGCGGCGCCCCTGAAACCGGAGCTGGACCGCATCGGCGCCATCCGCACTCGCAGGGACCTGTCGCGCGAGCTCGGCGCCGCGCTGCGGGCCGACGTGGACGCCATCAACGCCACCGACTTCTACACCGACCGGCTGCTGGGCCTGTGGGTCGCCGAGGACCTGAACGACACCTCGATCTACCGGCCCTACCTGATGCAGGGCGGCCTCGGCATGCCCGACCGCGAGTACTACCTGGGCGACAGCCCGCGCTTTAAGGAGCTGCGGACCAAGTATCAGGCCCATGTCGCCGCCATGCTGAAGCTGGCCGGCTTCGATCAGGCCGAAGCCCGCGCCGCCCGCGTGGTGGCGCTGGAAACCGCCATCGCCCGCCAGCACTGGACGGTCGACCAGACCAGCGACGTGCTGAAGGCCAACACGGTCTGGACGCGTGCGGAGCTCGCCAAGAAGGCGCCGGGCATCGACTGGGACGCCTTCCTGACCGCCGCCGGGCTGCAGGACCAGCAGCGCTTCGGCGCCTGGCAGGACAGCGCCATCGCGGGCCTCTCCAAGCTGGTGGCGACCCAGCCGATGCAGGCCTGGCGCGACTACATGGCCTTCCACGCCGTCGAGCGCGGCGCGCCGTACCTCTCGAAGGCGTTCGTGGACGAGCACTTCGCCTTCAACGGCCAGGCGCTCACCGGCACGCCGCAGCAGCGCGAGCGCTGGAAGCGGGGTGTGGACTCCACCAGCAACGCGATGGGCGAGGCGGTCGGCAAAATCTACGCCGAGAAGCACTTCTCGCCCGAGGCCAAAGCCAAGGCGAACGAGATGGCCCAGAATGTGCTGAAGGCCTTCGGCCAGCGCATCGACGCCCTGGACTGGATGAGCCCCGAGACCAAGGCCGAGGCCAGGCGCAAGCTCGCCAATTTCAAGGTCAACGTGGGCTATCCCGACGCGTGGCGGGACTATTCGGGCCTGCAGGTCGTGCGCGGCGACGCCTACGGCAACTGGGCGCGGGCCGAGCTCTTCGAGTACCGCCGCAACCTGGGCAAGCTGGGCCGCCCGGTGGACCGCGGCGAGTGGTTCATGAACCCCCAGACGGTGAACGCCATCTTCGCCCCGTCGCAGAACTCGATCAGTTTCCCGGCGGCCATCCTGGAGCCAACGTTCTTCGACCCCAACGCGGACGACGCGGTGAACTACGGGGCCATCGGCGGCGTCATCGGCCACGAGGTCAGCCACGGCTTCGACGACCTGGGCGCCCAGTTCGACGAGAAGGGCAACCTGCGCAACTGGTGGACGGCCTCCGACATGGCCCGCTTCAAGGCCGAGACCAAGAAGCTGGCCGACCAGTACAGCGCCTACGAGGTCCTGCCGGGCCTGAACCTCAAGGGCGAGCAGGTGCTGGGCGAGAACATCGCCGACGTGGCGGGCCTTGCCACCGCCTGGGACGCCTACCGGCTGTCGCTGGGCGGCAAGGCGCCGGAGACCATCGACGGGTTCAGCGCCGAACAGCGGTTCTTCCTGGGCTGGGCCCAGAACTACCGGTCGAAGTACCGCGAGGCGGCCCTGCGCCGGCTGGTGGTGACGGATGTCCACTCGCCGGGCCCCTACCGGGCGATCACGGTGCGCAACCTCGACCCCTGGTACGGCGCCTTCGACGTGAAGCCGGGGCAGAAGCTCTACCTGGCGCCCGCCGACCGCGTGAAGATCTGGTAGCGGCTTGGCGGAGGTCCACCCGGTCACGGAGCCCGACGACCCTCGCATCGAGGGCTACCGCGAGGTGCGCGAGCGCGACCTCGCGGGCCGCGAGGGCCTGTTCGTGGCCGAGGGCCGGGTGGTGCTGGAAAAGGCGGTGCGGGCCATCCCGGACCGCATCGTCTCGGTGATGGTCGCCGAGAAGCGGCTGGACTCCCTGGCGGACGTGCTCGCCGGCCTTCCGCCCGAGACGCCCGTCTATGCGGCCAGCCAGGCGGTGATGGACACGGTGGTGGGCTTTCCGATCCACAGGGGCGTCCTGGCGCTGGGCCGCCGCGCGGCGATCCCGGCGGCGAGCCTGATGGCCGACCTGCCGTCCGAGGCCCTGGTCGTCGGGCTGGTGGGGATCGCCAACCACGACAACATGGGCGGCATCTTCCGCAACGCCGCGGCCTTCGGGGCCGACGCGGTGCTGATCGACGCCGGCTCCTGCGACCCGCTCTATCGCAAGGCCATCCGCGTCAGCGTCGGGGCGGCGCTGACGGTCCCCTTCGCACGGCTCGCTCCGGGAGAGGACATGGCCGAGGTCCTGGCTGCGGGGGGCTTCGAGACCCTGGCCCTGACCCCCAGGGGCGAGATCGAGCTATCGGAGCTGGAGCCCGCACGCCGCACGGCCGCGTTGTTCGGGGCCGAGGGGCCCGGATTGCCCGAGGCGCTGATGGCCCGGGCCCGCACCGTGCGCCTGCAGATGGCGGGCGGTTTCGACTCCCTGAACGTGGCCACGACGAGCGGCATCGTCCTTCACCATATTTCGGCACGAAAAAGCGCCCTGACGTAAGGGCGGGCTTAACCTCGATCGGCGATCCTCTTCGGCCGGAGACGGCGGAGCCGCCGTCGGGGAGGACCATGAAGCGTCTGCGCAAACGCGCTGCCGAGAAGGCGCCGGCCGGGCTTGAACAGTCCGGGCCGGTGTTCGATCGCGCCACGCGGCTGGCCCGGACGCTGTTCGGTCCGGTGGACGCCCAGGTCACGCTGCTGGACGGCGACCGCGTGTGGCACAGCCGGGGCGGCGGCACCTCGTCGGCCGGTCAGGCGCTCGGCGTGCGCGAGGTGATGCGCAGCGGCGAGCTGGTGTGGTGCGAGGACTGCCGCGAGGACCCACGCTTCCGGGACGACTCCGCCGTCGTGGGCCCGCCGTACGTACGCTTCTTCGCCGGGGCGCCGATCCGGCTGGAGGACGGCTCCACCCCTGGGGCCATCTGGGTGGGCGGGCTGGAGCCGCGCCCCTTCGACCAGACGCTGGCGTCGCGCCTGCGGGACCTGGCCGAGGTCGTGGCGGACGAATGGGCCCGGGTCCGCGCCCGCCAGGCCCGGACCAGCTACGAGAAGACCCTGGGCGCCGTGATCGACGCCATGCCGATCTCGCTCGTCCTCACCGACCGCGACATGCGGGTGATCTACGCCAGCCCGCCGTGGATCCAGGCGCGCGGCCTCACGGGCCGGCAGGTCATCGGCCGGACGCTCTACGATCTGCGCCCGGACATGTTCGACAAATGGCGCGACAGCCTGGTCCGGGCGATCGAAACGGCCAAGGGCTACAAGGTGGAGCGCCTGGGTCTGGCCCGGCCCGATGGCCGCACCGACTGGGTGAAGGTCGAAGTCACGCCCTGGTACGACCCGGAGGGCAAGGTCGGAGGGCTGATCATCGGCTCGTTCGACATCACCGCCGTGGTCGAGGCCCTGGAGCGCACCGAGCGCTCCGAGGAGCGGCTGAAGCTCGCGATGCAGCTCGCCGACATCCACGTCTACGAGATGGACTATGTCCGCCACGAGCTCACCAAGGTGGGCGCCGAGGACACGTTCTTCGACAAGCCGAAGACCTACCGCGAGATGGCGCGGGACATCTGGGATTCCGTCGATCCGCGGGACCGCGAAGGGGCTATCGAGGCCTGGGTGCGGCACGTGGGCGAGGGGACTCCGTTCAATCCGGAGTACCGGGCCCACCGGAGGGACGGCAAGGAGGTCTGGGTCGCCAGCACCGCCCGCCTGACGACCGACGAGGACGGCAAGCCGGTGCGCCTGATCGGCGCGATCCAGAACATCACCAAGCGCAAGGCCCAGGAGCAGGCGCTGGTGCAGGCCAAGGAAGAGGCCGAGGCCGCCAACCGCGCCAAGAGCGCCTTCCTGGCCACCATGAGCCACGAGATCCGCACGCCGCTGAACGGCGTGCTGGGCATGGCCCAGGCGATGGCCGCCGACGACCTGACGCCGCCCCAGCGCGACCGGCTGGACGTGATCCGCCAGTCCGGCGAGAGCCTGCTGGCCATCCTCAACGACGTGCTGGACCTCTCGAAGATCGAGGCCGGCAAGCTGGAGCTGGAGGAGACCGAGTTCGACGTGGGCGAGGTGGCGCAGGCCGTCCATGCGACCTTCGCCGCGGTGGCCGACAACAAGGGCCTCGATTTCGACCTCGTGGTGGAGCGCGGCGCCAGGGGGATCTACCTGGGCGACCCCGTGCGGGTGCGCCAGATCCTCTGGAACCTGGTTTCCAACGCCCTGAAGTTCACCGACCGCGGCAGCGTGCGGGTGAAGATCGGCGCCCGGCGCGGCGTCGTCTCCATCGAGGTGATCGACAGTGGCATCGGCATCGCGCCGGACCAGCTCGCCTACCTGTTCCGCAAGTTCGAGCAGGCCGACGCCTCGACCACCCGCCGGTTCGGCGGCACCGGCCTGGGCCTGGCCATCTGCCGGGAGCTCGCCGAGCTGATGGGCGGCGAGATTTCCGCCTCCAGCGCCCGGGGGCAGGGCGCCGTCTTCACCGTCAAGCTGCCCCTGAAGAAGGTCCCCAAGGGCCGCGCCCAGCCCAGGCGGTCCGCCGCCCATCGGCGCGAGCCCGAGGCCGAGCGCGCGCTGCGCGTCCTCGCCGCCGAGGACAACGCCATGAACCAGCTCGTGCTCAAGACGCTGCTGGCCCAGGTGGGGATCGATCCCGTCGTGGTGCCCGACGGCCGCGAGGCGGTGGCCGCCTGGGAGCGCGAGGACTGGGACGTGATCCTGATGGACGTCCAGATGCCGGTGATGGACGGGCCCACCGCCACCGCCCTGATCCGCACCCGCGAGCGGGCGCTGAACCGCCCGCGCACGCCGATCGTGGCGCTGACCGCCAACGCCATGTCGCACCAGGTGGCCGAGTACGCCGAGGCCGGCATGGACGGCTACGTCGCCAAGCCCATCGAGGCCGCGCGGCTGTACGAGGCGTTGCAGGCGGCGGTGGAGCGGGGCGAAGCGGCTAGGGCGGCGGCGGCTTAACGCCGGGTTGAGCCCCGCCCGGCCCGACGTCCGGAGGCCCTCCGCGGCGGGTGTACGCGCCGTGGGGGAGATGGAGGGCCTCCGGGTCCCTCGCTGGGGGCTCAGGCGGCGAGCGGGATCGGCTCGCCGAACTCGATGGCCGAGATCACCACGTCCATGACGGTGTCGCGGAAGGCGGTGCGGGCCGGCTCGCCGCCGGCCGCCCCGGCGCAGACCATCAGCGGGATCAGGTGCTCCTCGCGCGGATGGGCTTCGCGGCCGAACGGCGCCTCGGCCCAGCGGGCGAGGCGGGCGGGGTCGGCCGAGGCCTCCTCCAGCCAGGCGTCGAAGCGGGCGGACTTCTCGGTGAAGGCCGGCGAGAAGCCGCGCATGTTGTGCCAGCTCATGCCCGACCCCACGATCAGCACGCCCTCGTCCCGGAGCGGGGCGAGCGCGCGGCCGGCGGCGAGGTGTTCCTCCGCGTCCAGCCCGGCCTTGAGCGAGAGCTGGACGACGGGGATGTCGGCGTCGGGCGTCACGAGCTTCAGGGGGATGAAGACGCCGTGGTCCCAGCCGCGCTCCGGGTCGGCCGCCGAGGCGATGCCGGCGCCGGCCAGCAGGTCCCGGACGCGCGCGGCCAGCGTGGGCGAGCCGGGCGCGTCGAAGGTCAGTCGGTAGGTGTGCTCGGGAAAGCCGTAGTAGTCGAAGACCAAGCCCGGGCGCTCGCCCGAGCCCACGGTGAAGACGGGCGCCTCCCAATGACCCGACACGACCAGGATCGCCTTCGGCCGCTCCGGCAGGCCGGCGACCAGCCCGCGCAGGTAGGCCTCGGTGCGGGCCCAGCCGTCGGCCGGCCCGCGGGTCCACTCCATGAAGAAGCAGGGACCCGCGCCGTGCGGGATGTAGACCGTCGGGAGGCGCATGGGTTGGTCCTTAAGCGGCGGCCTTCACGGCCGGTTCGGCCAGGATGCGCTCGATCCAGGCGGCGAAGGCCTGGCCGTAGGCCTTGAGGAAGTCGGCGGTGGAGTCGTTCACCAGCTCGTCCCCCTCGCCGAACAGGGCGAAGGCGTTGCCGATGTAGGCCTCCTGGCTCAGGAGCGGAACGTTCAGGAACACCAGCGACTGGCGCAGGTGGTGGTTGGCGCCGAAGCCGCCGATGGCGCCGGGCGAGACGCTGATGACCGCGCCGGGCTTGCCGTTCCACACGCTGTGGCCGTAGGGGCGCGAGCCCACGTCGACGGCGTTCTTCAGCACGCCGGGGACCGAGCGGTTGTACTCGGGCGTCACGAACAGCACCGCGTCATGGGCGGCGATCTGCTCGCGGAAGCGGACCCACTGGGCGGGCGGCGCGGCCTCGAGGTCCTGGTCGAAGTGCGGCAGGTCGCCGATCTCGATGAAGTCGAACTTCAGGCCGGGGGTGAGGGCGGCCAGGGCCTTCGCGACCTTGCGGTTCACCGAGTCCTTGCGGAGGGAGCCGACGACGACGGCGACGGTGCGGGGTTGGGACATGGGGGTCTCCGGGCTCTCAAGGGAGGAAAATCACGCGGCGCGGGGCGGTTGGCCTCGGCCTGGGGTGAAGGTGGGCCCGGGTACGTCCGTTGATAATCCGCCCGGATTGGATGATTGTGCTTCCGAACGGGAAACAATCACATGGACCGGCTGGACGAACTCGGCGCCTTCGTGGCGGTGGCCGACGCGCGGAGCTTCACGCAGGGCGCGCGCAAGCTGGGCGTGTCCAGCGCCCAGGTCTCGAAGCTGGTGGCCCGGCTGGAGAACCGGCTTGGGGCCCGCCTCCTGAACCGCACGACGCGCGACGTCTCGCTCACCGACACCGGCCAGGCCTATCTGGAGCGGGCCCGGGAGCTCCTGCAGGGCTTCGAGGCGCTGGAGACCTCGGTCCGCGACCAGACCGGCCCCAGCGGGCTGCTGAAGGTCTCGGCGCCGGTGTCGTTCGGCCGCAACCAGCTCACCCCGGCGCTGCTGGAGTTCGCCTCAGGCTGCAACGCGGTCTCGCTGGACGTGGTGTTCAGCGACCGGATGGTGAACCTGGTGGAGGAGGGCTTCGACGTGGCCGTGCGCATCGGCCACCTGAGCGACTCCTCGCTGGTGGCGCGGCGCCTCGCGGCGGTGCGGATGGTGACCTGCGCCTCGCCGGGCTATCTGGACCGGGCCGGCACGCCCACGGCGCTGGAGGATCTGACGCGCCACGAGGCGGTGCTGGACACCAACGGCCGCGACCCCACCATCTGGCGTTTCGGGCCGCAGTCCGAGCCGCGGGAGGTGCGGGTGCACGGGCGGTTGCGCTTCAGCGGGGCCGAGGCCTGCGCGGCGGCGGCCGTGGCCGGCTTCGGCCTGACCCGCACGCCGGCATTCGCGGTGGCCGACGACCTTCGGGCCGGGCGGCTGGTCCCGGTGCTGTGCAACCACGAGCCCGAACTGATCCACGTGCACGCGGTCTATCCGCACGCGCGGCACCTGGCGGCCAAGGTGCGGGCGTTCGTGGACTTCCTGGCGCAGCGCTACGCGGGCGAGCCCGAGTGGCACCAGGGCTGGGGCAGCCGCCACCCGGTTCCCTGACCCTTACGCGAAGGCGATCCAGCGGCCGGCGGCGGCCGTCATCACCCACACCAGGACGGCGGCGTAGGCCAGCGCCTTGGTCGCCGGTCCCGCGGCGTCGTCGCGGGACGAGGTCGTGACCTGCACGCCCGCCATGCCCAGGATCCACGCCGCGAAGGCCAGGGCGAAGGCCTTGTTGACCGGGTCCAGCCGGGCGAAGTCGTCTGCCGGGATCATCACGTGGGTGGCGGCCGTCTGGACGATCACCAGGGCGCCCAGGCCCAGCAGGTAGACGATGCGCAGCGCGCCCCGCGTCACGAAGCCGGCGATCAGCGCCGCCGCCAGGATCACGTGCCACAGGCCCGGATTGACCAGCTTGGCCGTGCCGAACACCGCCAGGCCCAGGCCGAAGAGGGCCAGGCCGACGAAGGCCCAGAGCTTGCCCGCGCCGGTCAGGAGGCCGTCCCGCCGGGCCGCCGGCATGGCGACGCCGTAGGTGAGCACGATGGCCGCGGCCAGGCCCAGCATCTTCGCCGTGAACGCCTCGGACGTGTAGAGCCGCTCGGCGTTCGAGGACCCGATCAGGAGGCCCGAGACGATCACGCCCACGACGCCCAGGTTCAGCCAGGGCCGGACGTTGCGCTCGACCTCCGACGGGCTCTCGTCGGTCAGGCCGTGGCCGATGAGGCGCAGGTTCAGGAGGATGCTCGCCCCGCCCAGCAGGGCGATGGAGAGGATGTGCAGCACCTCCCACTGGGCGAAGTAGGGCTTGATCCACGCGCCGGGGAAGGTGTCGTCCAGGCCGGCCACCCAGGGGGCCAGCGCCGGGAAGAAGTCCTGAGGGGCCATGCTCATTGGGCCACATCCTTCAGATCGACGGCGCCGCGCTCGGACGTGGCGCAGGACTGGGCGACGTTGGCCCAATGGGGCAGGGGCTTGCCGCACTCCAGCCAGTCGTAGGCGATGAAGCGGCCGAAGGTGATGACGGTGATCCAGGCCAGGATCGAGACCACGGCCGAGAGGCGGGCGGCGGCCGGAGGCTTCGGCGCGGCGTCCCATTCCTGCCGGTTCCGCTGCACCCGGAAGTGGAAGACCAGGATGTTGATCATGGCCGCCGCGATGAACACCAGCTTCAGGCGGAACCAGAGATTATGGTAATAAAGCAAGGGCTTGGCGTAGAAGAGCGCCAGGCCCGTGACGATCATCACCGCGAAGCCGAAGACCGTGAGGGGCAGCACCCGGTCGCTGAGCACCGAGACCGGCGTCTTCTTGAAGCCCACGCCCAGCAGGCGCAGGTCGACCAGGAAGATGGTGCCGGCGAACAGCATCAGCGCCAGGACATGCGTCCCTTCCAGGAGTCCCCAGAAGTTCAGCGAGCTGGCCAGCGCCTCGCTCCAGGACATGGCGAGGTCGCCCTCGCCCTTGCCCAGCTTGGTCGCAAGCCAGACCAGGAAGTCTCGCAACACGTTTCCGCCCCCTAAAACATACCGGTATTTCTATAGCCGAGGCCGCGCGAGTCGATTGCAGCCCTGCTACGTTCCGGAAATCTGTCCTCGCTCCCGTCGGCGGCCGCTCGCACGGGACCGCTCGTCTTCGTTATCGAAGGTAAGGTACGCGAGCCCGCGGCCCGGCGGCAACGGTTTTCGAGCGGGCGGTCAGGCGGCGGCGGCCTCGGGGGCGATCTGGTCGCGCAGCAGCAGGAGCGCCGTCTTCAGGGCCCGCAGGCGCACTTCGGCCCGGCCGACGTCGCCGAAGCGTTCCTGGCGGTGGACGGTGGGGCCGCCGTGGCGGACGCCGGCGAAATGGACAAGGCCCGCCGGCTGGCCGGGCCCGCCCTCGGTGAAGCCGGTGACCGAGACGGCCACGTCGGCCTTGGAATGGGACAGCGCCCCCTCGGCCATGGCGCGGGCGGCGCGCTCGCTCACCGCCCCGTCCGCCTTCAGCACGCCGAGGGGAACGCCCAGCAGCTCGTGCTTGGCCTCGTGGGTGTAGACGACGAACCCGCGCTCGAAGGCGTGCGACAGGCCCGGCAGGTCGGTGAGCAGCGAGGCCAGCAGGCCCCCGGTGCAGCTTTCGGCCGTGGCGATCGTCAGGTTCCGGTCGCACGCCTCGCGAAGCACCTGCTCCGCGAGGCGGTCGATCTCGGGCGGCAGGGCGGGGTCGAGCGCTTCAGCCATGCGGCTCTAGTGGACGCCACGGGCGCCTCGGCCCTCCCTCATCAGCTCCGTCTTGCGGGCCTTGAGCTGTTCGCCCACCGCCTTCAGGTCCATCTCCGACTTGCGCAGTTCGGGGAAGTACTCGGTCTCCTCCTCCTCCACGTGGTGCTCGATCATCTCCTGCAGCACCTTCACCTTGGCGTCGTAGTAGTCGTCAGAGGGGGCCATCCCTTCGATCTGCGCCATGAGGTCCTTGGCCGAGGCGTGTTCGACGACGGCTTCATTCACGGTGTCCTGTTCGTCCACGAAGGGGCGCGAGGCCGGATAGAAGATTTCCTCCTCGATCCGGGTGTGAACCTTCAGCTCCAAGGCGATCTGCCGGAAGATCTCCTGCTTCTTCGCGTCGTCGTCCTTGGCCGCCTCGTATTTCTTGAACAGGTCCTCGACAGTGCGGTGGTCGGTCATCAGGGCGGTCACGGCGTCGTCCGGCCGCATGGAGGCCTTGCCCGACTTGGTCGTGGCGGCGGCGGACTTCGGCTTCTTCGGCTTGGCGGACGGCTGGGCGGCGGTGGGCATGGGATCTCTCCAGGGTTGCGCGGCTCGCCGTGTTGAACCCCTCTCTGCGGTCACGGTTCCGGCCCGCGCGGCCTTGATTTTCCGAGCCGGGGCGGGTCGTTAGCGAACATGAGCGGACAGACGCGGGTCACGATCGCGGGCGCGGGCGCCCTGGGCTTGAGCTGCGCGCTCGTGCTGGCCGACGCCGGCGTCCGGGTGACTGTCTGCGATCCGGCCGAGCCGACGGCGAACGCGTCCGGTGTGGCCGGCGGCATGATCGCCCCGGCCTTCGAGGCGGTGCTCGACCTTGAGGCCCGGGGACACCTGGACATCCTGTTGGCGGCCCGGGACCTTTGGGCCGGTCTCGCCGACCGGGCCGGCCTGCGGCTGGATCGCTCGGGCGCCCTGGCGGTGGGCTCCGACGCCTGGCTCGGCAAGGTGGCGGCGGGCTTCGCGGGCCTGGGCCTGCATCCGGCGGAGATCGGCCATGCGACGGCCGAAGCCATGGCCCCCGGCCTGTCGCCGGAGTTTCCGCGCGCGCTGCTGACCCGCGAGGACTGGCGGATCGCGCCCGGGGCGGCGCTCGCTGGCCTGCGCCGCGCCGCAGAGGCCGCGGGCGTGGAATTCCGCCGGGAGAGCGCCTCCGGGCCGGTTCCCGGCGAGGTCCTGGTGATGGCCACCGGCGCGGCCCGGGGCCTGAGCAACGTCGCGCCCGAGCTTGCGCGGCTGTCCCCCATCAAGGGGCACATCGTCCGCGCCGCCACGGCGCCCGGCGCGGTCACGGTGCGGGGCGAGGGCGTCTATGTAACCCCTGCCGACGGAGGCGTCGCCATCGGCGCCACCATGGAGGCCGGGCGGGACGACACCGAGATCGAGGCCGACAAGGTAGAGCCGCTGCGCCGCGCGGCCGTCCGCCTCTTCCCGCACCTGGCCGATGCCCCCGTGGAGATCGCCGCGGGCGTTCGCGGAGCGACCCCCGACGGCCTGCCGATGGTGGGCTGGAGCGCGACGCCGGGCGTGCTGCTGGCGGTGGGCGCGCGACGCAACGGCTGGCTGCTCGCGCCTCTGGTGGCCCAGGTGGCGGCCGCTTGCGTGACGGGGCGTGACCCCGGTCCCTATGGCGCGCGCTTCGACCCGGGCCGGTTCAGGCCCGTGATACGCCCAGCCTGAAACGGATCGGGATGCGCACCACGCCGCCCTCGACGGGCCGGCCGTCCACGGTCTTGGGGCTCATGCGGAAATAGCGCGAGAGCTTCATGGCGGCGTCCCCGAAGCCTTCGCCGGGCGGGGTCTCCGAAACGATCCGGCAGCCGGTCAGCGATCCCCGGGCGGTGACGCCGCAGGCGATGAGAGCGTCGCCCTCCATGTCCCGGCGCAGCGCGCGGTCGGGATAGTAGCGTTCGAGCTCGCCGGCGCCCGGTCGGTTCAGCCACGTAGGATTGCGGATGTCGGTCAGGGGCGGGGTCGCCGGCGGCGGATCGAGCGTGGCGATCGTCGTGGGCGGCGTCACCGGCGGCGGCGCCTCCTCGACCGGCGCCGCGGGTATGGGATCGATCGTCTGGATCGGCGGCAGGGGCGTGGGCCGCGGCGCGACCGCCTTGGGCGGCGTCTTCGTCTCGGGCGGCGGCGTGTCGGGCTTCAGCGTCACGAGCGGCAGGTCGATGATCCGTTCGGGCAGGGCGGGCGGCGCCTTCGGCGGCGCGAACTGCATCATTGCGAGGTACGCCGCGACGCCCGCGTGAGCGGCGATCGAGAGCCCCACGATGACGGTGGTCCGCGAGACGCGGCGGCCCTTCGAGGTGAAGCCGGAAGCGATGGAAGCCAGGTGGGCCATGTCCGAACTCCGAAGTTACATGCGTAATACTCTCTAGATGTGAGCTTGAAAATTACACATGTCAACCACTGCGCGGCGACATGGTTAGCGGCGCGTTAACCATGCGGGGCCCACCCCATGGACATGGCCGTCCAGGGGATTCGCGGAATCGTCGAGGCTGCGATCGAACGCGCCTCCAAGGCGACGGGCGTCGACTTCAGCTTCCTGATGAAGACCGCGGGCCGGGAGAGCGGCCTGAACCCCACGGCGCGCGCCTCGACCTCGTCGGCCGCCGGCCTCTTCCAGTTCGTCGAGCAGACCTGGCTGCAGACGCTCAAGACCCACGGCTCCAAGTACGGCTACGCCCGCTACGCGGAGCTGATCACCCAGGGGGCGGACGGCCGCTATCGCGTGAACGGGGCGGAGGCGCGGCGCGCGGTCATGGACCTGCGTCTCGATCCGCACGCCGCCTCGCTGATGGCCGGCGAGCTCGCCTCGGACCACGCCGCCTATCTGAAGGGCCGGGTGGGGCGCTCGCCCACGGCGGGTGAACTCTACGCCGCCCACTTCCTGGGGCCGCAGGGCTCGGCCAAGCTGATCGAGGCGGTGCAGAGCCGGCCCGGCGCCTCGGCCGCGGCCCTGTTCCCCGACGCGGCCCTGGCCAACCGCTCGATCTTCTATCGCGACGGCCGCGCGGCCACGGTCTCGGAGGTCTACGCCAACCTCACGCGCACGGCGGGCGGCCACGAGGCGGTCAGCGGCGCGGCCGCCTCCGACGACGACGGGGGCTTCCTCGAATACGCCTCGGCCCGCCGGCTTTCGCGCCAGCGGGAACAGGAGGCCCTGGTGGCCCTGATCCTCAAGGGCGCCCAGCCGAACGACCAACTCGGGGTCGGCAGCCGGCTCACCGGCTCGCTGTTCAGTTCGGAAATGCTCAAGATGCTGTCGGACAGCCGCGACGGCTGATCCGTCTGGTGTCAAATATCTTTGACATCACCTTCGACGCTGCTATCCATGTCAAAGATTTTTGACATGGAGACCGTCATGTCGTTCCGAGAGATTTCGGCCTGGGTCATGGGCCTGGTGATGCTCGCCACGGGCCTGTCCTACGCGAAGGCCGCCTTCGGCGCGGGCGCGCCGCCGATCGCGGCGTTCGCCCCCTATTTCGCCCTGGTCATCGTCGCCACGATCATCGCCCAGATCGTGCTCGCCAGCCTCATGCCCAAGGCGGCGGACGCGCCGGCCGACGAGCGGGAACGCCTGATGCTGGAGCGCGCCAGCCACTGGTCCGGCTGGGTGCTGAGCGCGGGCGTCGTCGTCTCGCTGGGCTACTTCCTGGCCCACGAGGAAGGCGACCTGCTGTTCCACATGGTCCTGATGAGCCTGATCGTCTCGAGCGTTGTGGAATACGCGCTCCAGGCCGTCCTGCTGCGCTGGGGCCGCTGACGTGGGCAAGCGCCCGCCGATCACCAATCGCATCCGTGAGTTGCGCGAAGCCCGCGGCCAGATGAGCCAGGCGGCGCTGGCCGAGGCCATTGGGGTCACGCGCCAGACGGTCATCGCCATCGAGCAGGGCCGTTATTCGCCCAGCCTGGAGAGCGCCTTCCGCATCGCCCGGCTGTTCGGCGTGGGCCTGGAGGACGTGTTCGGGTGGGAGGGCTAGGCCGCCGCGCCCGCCGCCAGCATCGCCTCGATCTCGGCTTCGGCGTAGCCCAGCTCGGCCAGCACCTGGCGGGTGTGCTCGCCCAGTTTCGGCGAGGCCGGGCGCCGCTCGGCGTCCGCGCCGGGGAAGCGGGCCGGCGAGGCGACCGAGCGGAAGGTCCCGCCTTGGCCGTCCTCCACCTCCACGAAGGCGCCGGCCGCGGCGGCCTGGGGATCGGCCGCCACGTCGGCGGGCGTCTGGACCGGCGCCCACACGAGGCCGGCGGCGTCGAGCCGCCGGGCGATCTCCTCGAAGGGCAGGGCGCCAAAGGCCGCGTCCAACTCGGCGGTCAGCGCCCGGGCGTTCTCCCGCCGCGCCTTGCCGCTGGCGAAGCGTTCGTCCGTGACGAGGTCGGGCCGTCCGGCGGCCTGGCAGAAGGCCTCCCAGCCGCCGCTGGCGCCTCGGGGATTGTGCACGAACCAGCGGCCGTCGGCGCTCTTGTAGAGGTTGGCGATGGCGTTGATCGGGTTGTCGCGGGTCCGGGCCGAGGCGAGGCGCCCGAACTTGAGCTGCACCGCCAGGTCCGAGCCCATGACGTAGATGCCCGTCGCCAGCAGCGAGGTCTGCACGAGACGGCCCTGGCCGGTCCGTTCGCGCTCGTAGAGGGCCGCCAGGATCGCCGAGACGGTGGCCAGCGAGGTCGTGTGGTCGCCCACCCCCGAGCGCAGCAGGAACGGGTCCATGCCCTTGGGCGCGGTCATGTTGGCGACGCCGGCCCGGGCCCAGAAGGCCGTGACGTCGAAGCCGGGCTTGTGCGCGTCCGGACCCTCCAGGCCGTAGCCGGTGATCACCGCGTAGACGAGGCGGGGGTTCACCTTGCGCAGCGTCTCGTCGTCGAGGCCGGCGCGTTTAAGCGAGGCCGGGCGGACGTTGGTCAGGAAGACGTCGGCCTGGGCGGCGAGCCTGGCCAACGCCTCGCGGCCCTCGGGCTTGGAGATGTCGAGCACGATCCCGCGCTTGCCGCGGTTGTCGAGGTCGAAGGTGGGGTTGGCCCCCAGGTCGGTCTTCAGGTCGCCGAAGATGTGGCGCATGGCGTCGCCTTCGGGCCGTTCGACCTTGATCACGTCGGCGCCCCAGTCCGCCAGGATGCACGCCGCGCCGGGCCCGGCGATGTAGGCGGTGAAGTCGACGACCTTCAGACCTTGCAGCAGCACGCGTCCCTCCCGGTTTTGAGGGACATTTAAACGCTTGTTGGAGGCCTTGTCAGGCCACCGCGCGGTCGTTGGCGGCTGGACGGGTGGAAAGGGCCTCGGCGAGGGCCCTGGCGGCGGTGGTCACGGCCACGGGCTTGCGCAGCAGGGCGTCGGCGCCGGCGGCCTCGCAGTCCCGCGCCTCGTCCAGGTCGCCGCCGATCAGGGCGACCACCGGGGTCCGGGCGGCGTCTCCCGTCAGGCGGCGAAGCGCCGTGATCGTCTCTGGGCCGTCCACTCCCGGCATTCGGCCCGCCACCACGGCGAGGTCGAAGTCGCAGACCCGGGCGAGCTCCACTGCGCGCGTCCCATCGACGGCGTGGACGATCTGGTGCCCGAGCTGTTCGAGGGTCGCGCGCAGCATGGCAGCGCCCAGCGGATCGGCGTCCACGGCCAGGATGCGCAGGCGCCGGCCCTCGGCCTCGGGCGCCGGCGGAACGTCGGCGGACGGCGCCTCGGCGCCGGGATCGAAGGGCAGTTCGAGGGTGAAGCAGCTGCCGACGCCGACGGCGCTCTGGGCCCTGACCTCGCCGCCCATCAGCCGGGCCAGGCGGCAGGCGAGCGGCAGGCCCAGGCCCGCGCCCGGCGCGCCGGCGCTGGTGCGGGCGATCCGCTGGAAGGGCTGCAGAGCCAGCGCCAGCTCCTCGTCCGAGAGGCCCGGGCCGGTGTCGGCGACGGCCACGGCGATCCGTCCGTCGCCCACGCGGGTCAGGCGCGCCTCGATGCGGCCGCGCAGGGTGAACTTCACGGCGTTGCCGATCAGGGCGGAGAGGATCTGGCGGGCTCGCGTGGGGTCGGCGATGGCCGCGCCCGCTTGCGCAGAGGCGAGGTCGGGCTCGACGTGCAGGGCGATCTCCAGACCCTTGGCGGCGGCGGCCGGACGGTGCAGCAGCACGAGGTCGCGGGCGAGCGTGACGATATCCACGGGCCGGGGTTCGACGCTGAGACGGCCCGCCTCGGCGGTCTCGGCGTCGACGGTGGTGTTCAGCACCGACAGCAGGTCGTTCAGAGCGTCGAGGGCGGCCGAGAGTTGCTGGCGGGAGGGGGCGGTGCGGCCGCCCTTGCCGGCGGCGGCGGCCAGGACGTGGGCGACGCCGGTCAGGCCGTTGCGGATTTCGTCCGACAGGGTGGAGACGAGATCGGACTTGGAGCGGGCCAGGCGGCGCGCCGCCTCGGCCTGTTCCGCGCGCTCGGCGATCAGCACCTCGCGCTCGGCGGCCAGCAGGAACTGGCCGCGCAGGATGCGGTTGACGAGCAGGGCGAGCGCGAGGGCGAGGGCGGTCGCGCCCCAGCTCAGCCGCGCGACGTCGTGGTCCTCGGGACGGCTGAAGAGAACGGCCAGCGGCCCCGCCAGCGCCGCCGGGGTGACGATCAGCAGGCTGGGCAGCCAGGGGGCGGCGAAGAAGACGCTGATCAGCGAGGCGGCCAGCGACAGGAGCAGCAGGCTCTCGCGCGCCGGGCCCGCGCCGTCGGCGAAGACCGCCAGCTGGGCGATGGCCCCCGACCACAGGAGGCCGCCCAGGATCTGCACCCGGCCCCGGACCTTGAGGTCCAGCGCGCGCGGCGTCTTCAGCCAGTGGGCGATGGCGTAGAAGGCGCCCCAGCCGATGGTGAAAAGAACGAAGCTGGCCGCCATCCACATGGCGTTGGCCGCGTGGCTGCCCACCCACACCAGGACCGGCAGGCCCACGAGGAAGGCCCCCACCGCATAGGGCAGAAGCCGGGCCTGGGCCTTCATGCCCTGTTCGTTGACGGTGAGACCGCCGGCGTCGCGGGCGTCGTCTGCCTGGGCCACGGGGGCCTCCTTCCGAAGCTCGGCGGGGAGGCTGCGCCCGGTCCGGTTGGCGGGCGGTTACGCGAGATCGTTAATCCACAGATTCGGCCGGCAACCTTCGATTAAGCTTAACTGGAGAAAACTCGACTCGTGGGACTCCGGTCCCGGGGCCAGGGGGTTTCGAGGGGTATGGCGACCACGCGTTCAGCGCTGACGGAAAGCGACATCCGCACGCTGCTGAAGGGCGCCACCCCGGACGAGCGCGCGGCGGCCGCGCGCAAGCTCTGCGGCGCCATCGAGCGGGCGCCCATGTCCGACGAGGACCGCACGCTCGCCGCCGAGATCCTGCGGGTCATGGCGGCCGACGCGGCCGAGCTGGTGCGGCGGGCGCTGGTCGACACCCTGAAGACCTCGCCGGTGGTGCCGCGCGACGTGGCGCTGAAGCTGGCGCGCGACGTCGAGAGCGTCTGCCTGCCGATGCTGGCCTTCTCGCCGGCCTTCACGGACGAGGACCTGGCCGAGATCGTCCGGCTGGGCGGTCCGGTCCGACAGCTCGCCATCGCCAAGCGCCCCACGCTGAGCCGCACGGTCACCGACGCCCTGGCCGAGCACGGCGGCGAGCGCGCGGTCTCGTCGGCCTGCGGCAACGACCGCGCCGACTTCACGGAATCCGCCCTTCAGAAGGTCATCGACCGCTTCGAGCAGTCGGAGCGGGTGCTGGCGGCCATCGCCTACCGATCGGTCCTGCCCCTGTCGGTGACCGAGCGGCTGATCAGCCTGGTCAGCGATCAGCTCCGCGACCATCTGGTCAGCCGGCACGCGATCTCGCCCGAGCGGGCCATGGAGATCGCCATGGGGACCGCCGAGCGGGCCACCGTGGACCTCGTGGACCAGGCCGGCCGCGCCGCCGACATGAAGGCCTTCGCGGCCCACCTGCGGGCCGAGAACAAGCTCACCGCGTCCCTGCTTCTCCGGGCCCTGGCGCACGGACACATGACGTTCTTCGAGTGGGGGGTGGCCGAGCTCGCGGGCGTGCCGCACCACCGCACCTGGCTGATGATCCACGACGCCGGACCCCTTGGGCTTCGGGCCATCTACGAGCGCGCCGGGCTGCCGGCCCGATTGTTCCCGGCCTTCCGGGCCGCGGTCGACGCCTTCCACGCCCTGGAGTTCGACGGCGGCGTGAGGGACCGGGAAGGGTTCCAGGAGCGCATGCTCCAGCGCTTCCTCACCCAGCCGCAGGCGGCGACGCGCGAGGACGTCGACTATCTGCTGGAGCGGATGAACCGCAGCGGCTCTGCGTCGCGTGACGTGGCGGAAACCGCCTGAAGCGCTTGCTCGGGCCCCGGCGCGGGCCCAAGCTTGAGCCATGAGCCAAGCCCAGAACGCCGTGGAAATCCGTCCGGCGGCCACCATCCTCCTGCTGCGCGACGATCCGGCCTTCGAGGTCCTGATGGTCAAGCGCCACCACCAGATCGACTTCGCCTCGGGCGCCCTGGTCTTCCCGGGCGGCAAGTCGCACGCCGGCGATCATGATCCGGCCTGGGCCGACCACGCCAGCGGCTGGGACCGGTTCGATCCGGAGCAGCGGGGCCTGCGCATCGCCGCCATCCGCGAGGTCTTCGAGGAGGCCGGCCTCCTGCTGGCCGAGCACGCCGACGGCGCGCCGTTCGCCGACGCCTGCCCGCTGGAGGTCCGCGAGGCGGTGGACGCCGGCAGGATGGCCTTCCTGGACGTCGTGCGCGACCTGGGCGTGCGGCTGAGCCTGGAGGCGCTGACGGTCTTCGCCCGCTGGATCACCCCGCCGATCATGCCCAAGCGGTTCGACACCTGGTTCTACGCCGTGCGCGCACCCGAGGGGCAGCTCGCCGCCTGCGACGGACGCGAGACGGTGGACGCCGAATGGATCGCGCCGGGCGAGGTCCTGCGTCTGGCCGAGGCGGGCGAACGGACGGTGATCTTCCCCACGCGGATGAACCTGCAGCTGCTGGGGGAGGCGGCCAGCGCGGCGGACGCGGTGGCCCGCGCGCAGGCCCGTGACCTCGTCACCGTGACGCCGAAGGTGGAGGTGCGGCCCGAGGGGCGGGTGCTGGTGCTGCCGCCCGAGGCCGGCTACGGGGACGTGGCAGAGCCGCTGGAGCGGATCGGGGCCTAGATTAGGCGCCGAACTCCCGGACGCGGCTTTCCAGTTCCTGCACCAGGGCCTTGCCGACCGGATGGTCCTCGCCCTTGATGCTGTCGCGCACGGCGGCCTTGATCGCGTCGATGTGGGCGTCGATCAGCGGCATGGGCGCGTCGAGGCGCTTGTCCTTGTCGTCGATCAGCCGGCACAGCAGGCCCGCGATGCGGGTGATCAGCGGGAAGCCGTAGGTGGAGCCCAGGCCCTTCAGGTCATGGGCGCGCAGGTAGAGCGTCTCCATGCTCTCGGCGGTGACGCCGCTGGCGCGGACGCCCTGGCGGGCGGCCTCGAGCTTGCCGACCTCGTCGTTCAGCCACTGGGCGAAGTTGCCGGACAGGCTCTGCAGCGCGGCCTCGGCCTTGGCGATCGCCGCGGCGTCGATGGCGCCCAGCCGACCGCCGCCGACCTTCAGGCGAAGGGCGTTGGGCGGCTGGATCAGGTGACCGGACTTTTGCTCGCTCACTGGGGCTCTCCTGGCAGGGTCGCCCGACGACCTTAAGGACAACCCGTTAATAACACCTGAGCCGTGGACAGACCTGTTGCTCAAACGGAGAACTGCTCGGCGAGCACGCGCTCCTCGAGGCTGCGGCCAGCGTCGAAAAGCATGGTGATCGAGACCTCGCGGTCCTCGGCCACCTTCACCTGCGTGACATCCCGGACCTCGAAATTGTCGGCCACGGCGCTGACCGGCCGCTTGTCGGCCTCCAGCACGTCGAAGGCCACTTTGGCGGTGTGGGCGAGGAGGGCGCCCCGCCACCGGCGGGGCCGGAAGGCGCTGATCGGCGTCAGCGCCAGGATCTTGGCGTCCAGGGGGATGATCGGCCCGTGGGCGGAGAGGTTGTAGGCGGTCGATCCCGCCGGCGTCGCCACCAGGGCCCCGTCGCACTGCAGCTCGCCCAGCCGGACCTTGCCGTCGACGGATATCCGGAGCTTGGCCGTCTGCCGCGTCTGGCGCAGCAGCGAGACCTCGTTGAAGGCGAGGGCGACATGGGTCTCGCCCCGGATGTCCTGGGCGGTCATGCGCAGCGGGTGGATGACGGCCTTCTCGGCGGCGTTGATCCGATCGAGCAGGCCGTCCTCGCTGTACTCGTTCATCAGGAAGCCGACCGAACCGCGGTTCATGCCGTAGATCGGCTTGCCGGACTCCCTGCGCCGGTGGACGGTCTCGAGCATGAAGCCGTCCCCGCCCAGGGCCACGATCGCCTGGGCCTCGGCCTCCCCCGCGTCGCCGTAGCGCTCGATGAGGCGGGCCCTGGCCTCCTGCGCCTCCGGGCGGTCGCTGGCCTCGAACGTGAGGCGCGTGACGAAGGGTTCGGGCTTGAACATCGGCCGGTCAGAAGCGCTGAAGCCGGCGCTTCTGTCAAAGGTCTTAGAGCGACTTGGCGGCCTGTCGGAACGCCGCGCCGGCGACCGTGGGCGTGACCGGGGCGAAGGCGCCCGAAGCGCGCCGCGCGGATTCCGCGCCCCCGCCCGGCATCCCGTCGTTCAGCTCGCGGACGAGCTCCAGGATGGTCGGGAAGACGCTGCGGTCGATGCCGACGGCGGCGCAGGCCAGGCCCAGGAGCTCGGGCCGGTCGGAGTCGATGGCCCGCCGGATGTGGTCGACCTCGAAACGGCCCAGCATCGAAAGAGCGGTGATGAACAGCGTCAGGCGCCCCTCGCGCAGGGCGCGGACCAGGTAGCCCGGCCGGAGCTGGCCTGCGGCGTGCAGCTTGTCGATCAGCCGCCGCTCCATCTCCTCGCGCTCGCCGTCGCGGGCGAGGACGACCATGGACTGGCTGTCGCGGGGCACGCCCGCATGGGCCTCGGCGACGGCGGCGGCCATGACCCGGTCCAGGGCGTCGGAATCGAGGCGGAAGCGGTCGGCGAGCGAGCGGCGGAGCGCCTGGCCCACCCACAGGTACAGGCGCTCGGCCAACTCGCTGGTGAGGCGGGGATGGCGCGACAGGGGCGTGCGCAGGGCGGCGATCTGGCGCGACATCTCGACCAGCTCGGCCATGTCCCGCGGCGAGAGCTCGGCGGTCGGGTTGCCGGCCAGGGCGGTCAGCACGGCCGGTTCGGCCTGGTGCAGGATCGCGGAGACGACGTTCTGGGAGATCTTCGGGCGGCGGGCGATCTCGATCTGGTGCTCGATGGTGGCCTCGACCAGCAGCCGCACCAGGTCCACGTCGCGCAGCAGGGGGCTGTCGGCGATGATCGGCCGGGCGATCTCGATGTCGTCCAGGGCGAGCACGTTGACCAGGGCGGGCGGCGCCCAGTCGGCCGTGGCGAGCTTCTCGGCCAGCCGCTTGCGGATGTCGCGCTCGGCCTCGACCACGAGGCTCATGAAGATGGAGCTGAGCAGGGCCTGGATCGGCTCGGCCTTCATGGCCTCGCCGGCGTGGGGCGTGTCGCACAGGTCCACGATCGCCAGCAGGAGGCGTTCGCGGTCCGCCGGCACGCGGCTCTTAGCGAGGTCGAGCAGACTTTCGCTGCTCATGGCGAGGCTCACCCCAACCCCCAATCTTGTCCATTCTGAACGCGACGGTAAGCCAATTAGCCGAGTGCAAATGAAAACATGCTTAAAGAGTCCGCCGCGCCTGCGGGGGACTGGGAAGGGGATGGAAGGACCATGGCCGAACCGCTGATTCTCGCGCTCGACCAGGGCACCACGAGCACGCGCGCGATCCTGTTCGCCGCCGACGGCCGGGCGCTGGCCGAGGCGGGGCGGCCGCTACAGCAACACTATCCTCGCGACGGCTGGGTGGAGCACGACGCCGAGGAGATCTTCGAGGCCTCCGTCGCGGTCCTGCGCGAGGCGGTGGAGAAGGCCGGCCGCGACATGGCCGAGGTCAGCGCCATCGGCGTCACCAACCAGCGCGAGACGGCGGTGGTCTGGGACCGGGAGACAGGCAGGCCCATCCACCGGGCCATCGTCTGGCAGGATCGGCGCACTGAACCCGCCTGCCAGCGCCTGCGCGACGCCGGCCATGAGCCGCGGGTGACCGAGATCACCGGCTTGTTGCTGGATCCCTACTTCTCCGGAACCAAGTTCGCCTGGCTGCTCGACAATGTGGCCGGCGCCCGCGAGGCCGCGCAGGCGGGGCGGCTGCTGGCCGGCACCATCGACGCCTGGGTGATCTGGAAGCTGACGGGCGGGCGGGTCCACGCCACCGACGCCACCAACGCCTCGCGGACCCTGCTCTACGATATCGGCCGAGGCGAATGGTCGGCCGAGATGGCCGAGATGCTGGACGTGCCGCTCAGCCTCATGCCGCAGGTGCGCGACTGCGCCGGCGACTACGGCGAGACGGAGCCGGGCATCCTCGGCCGCGCCGTGCCGATCCGGGGCGTGGCCGGCGACCAGCAGGCGGCGCTGATGGGCCAGGGCTGCGTGCGGCCGGGTGAGATGAAGGCGACCTACGGCACCGGCTGCTTCATGCTGGTGAACACCGGCGAGACGAAGGCGCCGTCGCGCTCGCGCCTGCTGACCACCATCGCCGCCCAGGTGGACGGGCGGACGACCTATGCCCTGGAAGGGGCGATCTTCATCGCGGGCGCCGCGATCCAGTGGCTGAACGAAGGCCTCGGCGTGCCCGGCGGCCCCCAGGCGGCCGAGGCGCTGGCGGCCAGCGCCCGGCCCGATCATGGCGTGACCCTCGTGCCTGCCTTCACCGGCCTCGGCGCGCCGTGGTGGGACGCCGGCGCCCGGGGCGCGATCTTCGGCCTGACCCGGGATTCCGGCGTCGCCGAAATCGCCCAGGCGGCCTTCGACGCCTGCGCGCTGCAGACCCGCGACCTGATCGAGGCCATGCGCGCCGATGCGCCGGACGCCTTCGCGGGCGAGGTGGAGATGCGGATCGACGGCGGCATGTCGAAGAGCGCCTGGTTCAGCCAGCGGCTGGCCGACCTGATCGGCGTGCGCGTCTGCCGGGCGTCCTACCAGGAGACGACGGCCCTGGGCGCGGCCCTGTTCGCGGGGCTGGGCGTCGGGGTCTACGCCAGTGTCGAGGAGGCCGCGGCCTCGCGGCCGGGGACGGAAGGCTACACGCCCGCCGACGACAACACGCTCCGGGAGTCGGCCTACGCGCGGTGGCTGGACGCCGTCGCCCGCGTGAGGACCAGCTAGACCACCCGCACTTCCGCCGGCCCCTCGACCATCCGGCCGACGATCCGCGCCGCCTCGAACCCGCTTGCGTGGGCCAGCGCCAGGACGCGCTGCGCCGCCTCGGGCGCGACGGCGATCAGCAGGCCGCCGCTGGTCTGCGGATCGGTCAGCAGGTCGCGCCGCCAGTCGGGCAGGCCGGCCCGTTCGCGCACCGCCTCGCCGTAGCTCGCCCAGTTGCGCCCGGACGCGCCGGTGCGGACCCCCGCCTGGACGAGGGTCTCGACGCCGGGCAGCAGGGCCGGCGAGGCCGCTTCGATCTCGGCGGCGAGGCCCGCGCCCCGACACATCTCGAGCGTGTGGCCCAGCAGGCCGAAGCCGGTGACGTCGGTGACGGCGTGCACCTCGGGGATCTCGGGCAGCTCGGCGCCCAGGGTGTTGAGCCGCGTGGTGGAGGCGATCAGCGCCGCGTAGCCGCCTTCGTCCAGCCGCTCCTGCTTGAACGCCGCGCTCAGCACGCCCACGCCCAGGGCCTTGGTCAGGATCAGCACATCGCCCGCGCGCGCGTTCCTGTTGGCCAGCACCTTTTCCGGGTGGACGAGGCCCAGCGCCACGAGGCCGTAGATCGGCTCGACGCTGTCGATGGAGTGGCCGCCGGCGACGGGGATTCCCGCCTCCGCGCAGACCGAGGCGCCGCCGGCCAGGATGGCCCCGATGGTGTCGGGGGCGAGCCTGCCCACCGGCATGCCGACGATGGCCAGCGCCAGGATCGGCCGCCCGCCCATGGCGTACACGTCCGACAGCGCGTTGGTCGCGGCGATCCGGCCGAAGTCGAAGGGATCGTCCACCACGGGCATGAAGAAGTCCGTGGTGGCCACCAGGGCCTGGCTGTCGTTCAGGCGCCAGACGGCCGCATCGTCCGACGTCTCGGTCCCGACCAGCAGATCGGGGAAGGCCGCGGCCGCCGGCATCTTGGACATGATCTCGCGCAGGACGGCCGGCGCCAGCTTGCAGCCGCAGCCGCCGCCGTGGGCGAGGGAAGTCAGGCGCACAGGCTCGGACATGGGCTCTCCGTCGTCGGTGAAGCGCGCTATAGCACCGCCATGGGCCCTCAGGTCACCGAAGACGTCTCGGCGGAAGCGCTCGCGCGCTTCGACATGGTCATCGACGTGCGCAGCCCGGCCGAGTTCGCCGAGGATCATCTGCCCGGCGCCGTGAACCTGCCGGTGCTGTCCAACGCGGAACGGGCCGAGGTCGGAACCATCTACGTCCAGGAGTCGCGCTTCAAGGCCCGGCGGATCGGCGCGGCCCACGTCGCCCGCAACGTGGCCCGCCACCTGGAGACGGCGCTGGCCGACAAGCCGGGCGGCTTCAAGCCCCTGGTCTACTGCTGGCGGGGCGGCATGCGGTCGAACGCCATGGCCCACATCCTGGCCCAGGTGGGTTGGCGCACGAGCGTGTTGGCCGGCGGCTACCGGACCTGGCGGCGCCACGTGACCGCCAGGCTCTACGACGGCGCGCTGGACCTCCGCTTCGTGCTGTTGGACGGCCACACGGGTTCGGCCAAGACGGAACTCCTGGCGCTGCTCGCCGCGCGGGGCTTCCAGGCGCTGGACCTCGAAGGGCTGGCCGAGCATCGCGGCTCGCTGTTCGGCGCGCTGAAGGGCCGCCCGCAGCCCAGCCAGAAGCTGTTCGAGAGCCGCCTGCTGGAGGCCCTGGACGCCCTCGACCCAGCCCGCTTCGTCGTGGCGGAGGCGGAATCCAGCAAGATCGGCGAACGCATCGTGCCGCCCGCCCTGTGGTCGCGGCTCTCCGAAGCGCCCCGGATCGAGCTCGCGGCCGAGCGGGCCGAGCGCGCCCGCTACCTCGTGGACGCCTACCGCGACATCATCGCCGACCGCCCCGCCCTGGAGGAGGCGTTCCGACGCCTGCCCGTGCATCCGAGCCGCCAGCGGCTGGACGGCTGGCGCGCGCTGGCCGACGCGGGCCGGTTCGCCGAACTCGCCGCGGCGGTGATGGAGCTGCACTACGACCCGGCCTACGACCGGTCCCGCAAGAAGCACGAGCGGCCGCTCATGGGACGCGTCACGCTCGATCCCTCGGATCCGGCGGACCGCGCGCAAGCGGCGGACGAGGCGGCGCGGATCATTGGCGCGCTTGACGCTGGCGCGGCGCGGCGCGAGTCTGAACGGCGATAATCAAGGGATCCAAGGAGACGGCCATGGCGGACGGTTCGGCGGCGGGCGTGATCTCGCTGAAGGGGAAGGTGAGCGCCGAGGAGTGGCAGGCCCGCGTGGACCTGGCCGCGCTCTACCGGCTCGTGGCGCTGCACGGGTGGGACGACCTCATCTACACCCACATCTCTGCCCGCATCCCGGGGCCCGAGCACCACTTCCTGATCAACCCCTACGGCATGCTGTTCGAGGAGATCACCGCCTCGTCGCTGGTGAAGATCGACCTGGACGGGAACATCCTCCAGGACACGCCGTACTTCATCAATCCGGCGGGCTTCACGATCCACTCGGCCATCCACCAGGCCCGGGACGATGCCAAGTTCGTGATGCACCTGCATTCGGACCAGGGCGTGGCCGTGGCGGCCCAGAAGGACGGCCTGCTGCCGCTGTCGCAGCACGCGCTGATCGTCCTGCCCAGGCTGGCCTATCACGACTACGAGGGCATCGCGCTCAACCTCGATGAACGCGAGCGCCTGGTGGCCGACATCGGCGACAAACACCTGATGCTGCTCCGCAACCACGGCACGCTCTCGGTCGGCGAGACGGCCGGGGACTGCTGGGTGGGGATGTTCTTCCTGGAACGGGCCTGCAAGCAGCAGGTCATGGCGCTGTCGGCGGGTCGCGAGAACGTGCTGATGGCGCCGCAGGCGTCCGTCGAGGAGGTCAAGATGCAGACCTCGCGCGGAATCGGCGGCGGCCTGGCCTGGCCGGGCTGCCTGCGCCGCCTGGACCGCGAGCTGCCGGGCTACGACGCCTAAAAAACCTACAGCCAAGGTCTGCCAGGGCGCCCGTCATGAATGGCGGGCGCCTTTTCGCGTCACGTTTCAGGGCCGAAACGCAAAGCCATCCTGCTGTCACTGGATCACGTGTAAGAGGCGCCCTAAGAGCGCGCGAAATCCTAGAGCATGAACGCCTCGCGATAGTCGGGCGTCGGAGCACCTGAGTCTTGATCAAACGCCACTTCTTCCTCGCAGCGGCCCTCGTCGTGCTGGCGGTCATGGTGGTGGTCGGCGGCTGGAAGGTGATCGCGCTCAAGACGGGCAAGGGCGAGGGCGGACCGGGCGGACCGCCCGGCGCATCGGCTCCCCAGGGGAGCCCTCAAGGCAAGGGCGGCGGTCGCGGTCCGGGCGGCGGCGGCTTCGGCGCGACCCAGGTCTCCGTGGTGGCCGTCCAGCCCCGCACGTTCATCGACACCATCGAGGTGCTGGGCGTGGCCAAGGGGCGACAGTCGGTGACCCTGTCGGCCGCCGCCACCCAGCTCGTGGACCGGGTGCGCTTCACCGACGGCCAGCAGGTCTCGAAGGGCGCGGTCCTGGTGGAGTTGCGCAACACCGAGCAGGACGCCGGCATCGCCCAGGCCGACGCCCGGGTGGTCCAGGCCAAGCGCGCCTACGACCGCTACAAGGCCCTCGGCGAGCAGGGCTTCGCGTCCAAGGCCGCCATCGATCAGTACGAAGCGGCCTATCGCACCGCCCAGGCGGACCTGGCCGCCGCCCGAGCCCGCATGAACGACCGGGTGATCCGCGCCCCGTTCGCCGGCGTCGTCGGCCTGTCGGACGTGGCGCCCGGCGCCCTGGTGAACCCCGGCGCCCCCATCGTCACCCTGGACGACATCTCGGCCATCCGCGTCGACTTCCAGGTGCCCGAGCGCTATCTCGCCCAGCTTCGCGAGGGGCAGCCGATCGTAGCCACCGTGGACGCCTATCCCGGCGAGACCATCGGCGGCCGCATCGCCAAGCTGGACACCCGGGTGGACGAGCGCACCCGCGCCATCACCGCCCGCGCCGAGTTCCCCAACCCCGACCGCCGGCTGAAACCCGGCATGCTGGTGCGGGTCGGCATCTCCCGGGGCCAGCGCCAGAGCCTGAGCGCCCCTGAGTCCGCCGTCTCGGTGCAGGGGGATTCGGCTTTCGTCTATGTGGTGCAGTCCGCGGGCCAGCGTACGATGGCCGAGCAGCGCCCGATCGTGACGGGCGCGCGCCAGCAGGGCTTCGTCGAGATCATGGACGGCGTGCGGGCGGGCGAACGGATCGTCGCCGACGGCCTCAACAAGATCCAGCCCGGCCAGCCGGTGCGCATCGCCGCCGGCCCCCGGCCGGCCAGCACCCGGCCCGCGGCATGATGCTGTCCGACATCTCCGTGCGCCGGCCCGTCTTCGCGGCGGTGGCGGCGATCATCCTCTGTGTCGTCGGCTTCGCCTCGTTCAGCGCGCTCACCGTGCGTGAACTGCCCAGCGTGGATCCGCCGGTGGTCTCGGTATCCACCACCTACCGCGGCGCTTCGGCCGAGGTGATCGAGGAGCGCATCACCGAGGTCATCGAGCGGCAGGTTGCGGGCCTGGAAGGCATCGACCAGATCAACTCGGCGTCCCGGGACGGCTCCTCCCGGATCAGCATCTCGTTCAAGCTCAACCGGGACCTGGACGCCGCCGCCAACGACGTGCGCGACGCCGTGAGCCGGGTGACGGCCAACCTGCCGGACCAGGCCGATCCGCCGCAGATCCAGAAGGCGAACGCCGACGCCTCGCCGATCATGTTCCTGAGCTTCTCGTCGACGACGCTGAACCGGCTTCAGCTCACCGACTACGCCCAGCGCTATCTCGTCGAACGGCTGTCGACCGTGCCGGGCGTGGCGAACGTGGGCGTCGGCGGGGCGCAGAACTACGCCATGCGCATCTGGCTCGATCCCGACGCCATGGCCGGAAGGGGCATCACCGTCGAGGACGTGGAGGCGGCGCTCAACAGCCAGAACCTCGAACTCCCCGCCGGGGCGCTGGAGGCGCCGGCCAAGGACTTCACCATCCGGGTCGCGCGGGGCTACGCCACGCCCGAGCAGTTCGCCCGGCTCCCGATCACGCCTTCGCGCACCGTCACCCAGACGCAGGCCTCGGCCGCCGTGGGCGGGTCGGCGGCCACGCCGGGCGCGCCCCAGGGCGTCGTCCGCGACGTCGCCGCCACGGCCAAGAGCGAGACCTACGTCACGCGCCTGGGCGACATCGCGCGGGTTGAGGAAGGCCCCGACGAATACCGGCGCAGCTTCCGGTCGAACGGCCAGGAGATGGTCGGCATCGCCATCTTCCGGCAGAGCCTCGCCAACGACCTCGAAATCTCGGAGGGCGTCCGGCAGGCCATCCAGGAGATCAAGCCCGGCCTGCCCAAGGGCAGCGACCTGCAGGTGTCGGTCGACTACACCGAGTTCACGCGGCACGCGATCGAGGAGGTGTGGATCACCATGGCCATCTCGCTCGGCTGCGTGGCCCTGGTGAACTTCCTGTTCCTGGGGACATGGCGAGCGGCGCTGATCCCGTCGATCGTGGCCCCGATCTGCATCCTGTCGACCTTCATCGTGCTGGCCCCGCTGGGCTTCTCGATCAACCTGCTCACCCTCCTGGCGCTGGTGCTGGCCATCGGCCTGGTCGTCGACGACGCCATCGTGGTGGTCGAGAACATCCAGCGCCGGATCGACGAGGGCGAGCCGCCGGTGGTGGCCGCCCAGCGCGGGGCCCGGCAGGTGTTCTTCGCCGTGGTCGCCACCACGATCGTCCTGATCTCGGTGTTCGCCCCCCTGATGTTCCTGCCCGGCTTCATCGGCCGGCTGTTCGTCGAGCTGGCGGTCGCCGTGGCGGGGGCGGTGGCGTTCTCGGCGCTGCTGGCGCTGTCGCTGTCGCCGATGCTGGCGTCCAAGCTGCTGCGTCCGGCCAAGGGCGAGGGGCCCGTGGCGCGGATCGTGGATTCCGCGATGAACGGCCTGAAGTCCTCGTATCACGCCTCCCTCGACCGGATGCTGGGCCTGCGTTCGGTGTCGATCACGGCCTCCGCGCTCGTGCTGGTCCTGGCCGCGGCGGCCGTCGCCGTCTTCAGCGTGCTGCCGCGCGAGCTCACGCCCGAGGAGGACCGCCAGCGCGCCCAGGTGACGATCATCGCGCCCGAGGGCTCCGGCTACGACTACACGCGCGCCGCCGCCCAGAAGGTCGAGCAGGTCCTGATGCGCTACGTGAAAGAGGGCGTTCTGGACCGCTACGTGATGGTCACGCCGCGGTTCGGCGGCTCGGGCAGCTTCAACACGGCCGGCGGCAACACCATGCTGTCCGACAAGGCCGGCATGACCACCCAGGAGTTCGCCGCGAAGCTGAACCGCGAGCTCTCGAGCGTCACCTCGGTGCGCGCCATCATCTCGCCCGAGGGCGGGCTGCAGCGCGGCGGTCCGGGCGGCGGCGGCGGCGGCTCCAACGTCCAGCTCATCCTCACCGGGGTGGACTATCCGGAGATCGAGCGCCGTATCCGCCCGATCCTGGCCGCCGCCGAGGCCAATCCCGGCCTGGGCCGGCCCCGTCTCGACTACGAGCCGACGAGCCCGCGCGTGGTGGTGGACATCGACCGGGACAAGGCCGCCGCGCTGGGGGTCTCGGCCCAGACCGTCGGGCGCGCCCTGGAGACCATGTTCGGCTCGCGGCGCGCGACGACCTACATCCGCGACGGCCAGGAGTACGATGTGCTCCTCCAGACCGACCGGTCGCGCCGCCAAACGGAAGACGATCTGCGCCGGCTGTATGTCCGCAGCGCGTCGGGCGAGCCGGTGCCGCTGGCTTCGGTGGTGAGCACCCGGGTGCGCGGCGATACGCCGGACCGCCGGCGGGTCGACCGGCTGCGCGCCATCGCGCTCTCGGCCCAGCTCAATCCCGGCTATTCCATGGGGGAGGCCATCGACTTCCTGAGGGCCGAGGCGGCCAAGCAGCCCGGCGGCGCGGTCAAATGGGGCGGCGGCGCGCGGGACTACCTGGAGTCGTCCGGCGCGGTGGGGATCGCCTTCGGGATGGCGCTGTTGCTGGTCTTCCTGGTGCTGGCGGCCCAGTTCGAGAGCTGGGTCCACCCCGCGGTCATCATGCTGACCGTGCCGATCGCCGCGCTTGGCGGCCTGTTCGGGCTGCTGATCGCCGGATCGTCCATCAACACCTACAGCCAGATCGGCCTGATCATCCTGGTGGGGATCGCGGCCAAGAACGGCATCCTGATCGTGGAGTTCGCCAACCAGCTTCGGGACGAGGGCCTGTCGATCCGCGAGGCCGTGATCGAAAGCGCGTCCCTGCGCCTGCGGCCGATCATCATGACCTCGATCTCGGCGGCGGCGGGCGCGATCCCGCTGATCGTCTGGGGCGGAGCGGGCGGCGAGTCCCGCAAGACCATCGGCGTGACGATCTTCTTCGGGGCGATCTTCGCCACCATGGTCACGCTGTTCGTGGTGCCGGTGTTCTACAACATGCTGGCCCGCTTCACGAAGTCGCCCCAGGCCACGGCCCGCCGCATCGAAGCCTTCGAAGAGGCCGAGCGCGCCCGCGTCGCCAACGCCGCCGAATAGCCCAAAAAGAAGAGGCCTCCCGCGTGCGGGAGGCCTTTAAGGGAGGGTGCGCCCGGGACCGGCAAGGGGGAGATCGGTCCCGCGCTGGCCGGCTCGTAGGGTAAGCCGGCCAAAAGGCTGTCGGACAGATGCAGATGTTCGACGCGCGGCAACATGCGCCCGCCGTGAATGCTCGTCAAGGTTGTCTAGTCGCTGGTCTCGCCCGTTCTGGGAGAGCGGCCGTCACTCGGGCTTGTGGCCGGTCTCGACCATGAGGAAGGCGATCAGGTCGCGGCGGTCCTTCTCGTCCTTGAGGCCGGCGAACGACATCTTGGTGCCCGGGAGATAGGTCTGCGGCTTGGCCAGCCACTGGTCGAGGTGATTGGCGTCCCAGACGATGTCCGCCTTCTCGACGGCCTCGGAGTACTTGAAGCCCTCGACCTTGCCGGCCTCGCGGCCGAAGACGCCGTGCAGGTTGGGGCCGGTCATGTTGGCGCCGCCCGGGGTGATGGTGTGGCACGAACGGCAGAGGGCGAACTTCGCCTCGCCGTTGGCCAGGTCGGCGGTGTTGTACGGCGCGGGCAGGGAGGCGAGGATCTTCTGCTTCTCCTCATTGCTGGGCGCGGGGGCCGCGGGCTGCTCGGCCGTCGCGGCCGGCGCTTCCGGGGCCTGCTCGGTCGTCTGCGACTTGCCGCAGGCCGCGAGCGAAACGGCGGCGACGGCGACGGTGGCGAGAATCGGTCCCAGGCGGCGCATGGAGGTCTCCCTTTTTCGGCGGCCGGCAAGCTAGCGCGAAGGCGGCCCGATGCAAGCGACGTTCAGCGGCGCCGGCGGCGCTCGCGGTTCACCGCCTCGTCCAGGGCCTGGAGGAAGCGCGAGCGGTCGGCGGCGGCGAAGGCCTTCGGCCCGCCGGTGATTTCCCCGGTGGACCGGATGTGCTCCATGATCGCCCGCTGGGCGAGCGCCGAGCCTATGGAGTCCGCCGTGAAGGCCCGCCCGTTCGGGGCGATGGCCGCGCCGCCGGCCTTGAGCACCCGGTCGGCCAGGGGAATGTCGTTGGTGACCACGATGTCGCCGGGCTGCACCTCGCCCGCGATCCAGTCGTCGGCGACGTCGGGGCCGGCCTCGACGATCATCCGCTCGATCAGGGGCGAGGCGGGGATCTGGATGAAGCTGTTGGAGACCACGGTGGTCCTCAGCCCGTAGCGGGCGGCCACCTTGTAGGTCTCGTCCTTCACGGGGCAGGCGTCGGCGTCGATGAAGATGCGCATCGCCGCCAGCCCTAGCCGAAAGCCGGGAACGTGGCACGCGTCGTCAGGTCTTGCGCGCCCCCGGGGGGGCCGGTGCAGACTCAGGCCACAGGAGGAGCGCCCCATGACCGTCATCCAGCGTTGGCACGAGATCGTCGAGACCCGCGACCGCGAGGCCATGGCCGCGCTGATCGCCCCGGAGGCGATCTTCGAAAGCCCCGTCGTCCACACGCCCCAGCAGGGCCAGGCCATCACCGTGAAGTACCTGTCTGCGGCCCTGGAGGTGCTGAACAACGACACCTTCCGCTATCTCGGCGAATGGCGGGCCGAGCGCTCGGCGGTGCTGGAGTTCGCCTGCGAGATCGAGGGGATCGCCATCAACGGCGTGGACATGATCTGGTGGGACGAGACCGACCGGATCGTCCGCTTCAAGGTGATGGTCCGCCCGCTCAAGGCCATCAACCTCCTGCACCGGCTGATGGGCGAGAAGCTGACGGCGGCCTCTACCCGCGCCTGAGCCTGGAGCGCTAGTCTCGTCCCTCACGAGTCGGGCGAGGGGGACGGTGGTGAAGGCAGCAGGCGTGATCCTGGCCGCGTTGGGCGCGGCGGCGGCTTTGGCGTTCTCACCGCACGTCGCGGCGGCCCAGCCGGCGACGGCCTCGGCGGCTGACCTCAACCCGGCGCCGGCCCGGCGGCCGGGCGAGGGGTTCGGCCCCTTCAAGCGGATGGTGATCCGCGGCGCGACCCTGATCGACGGCACGGGCGCGCCGCCACGCGGTCCGGTGGACATCGTCATCGAGGGCGACAGGATCGCCGAGGTGCGCCAGGCGGGCTGGCCGGGCCTGAAGCTCGCCGACAAGCGGCCGCCCCGAGAGTTCGACCACGAGATCGACGCCACGGGCATGTACGTCCTGCCGGGCTTCGTGGACGTCCACGCGCACGGCGGCACGCCCGCCAAGGCGCCCGACCTGGAGTATGTCTACAAGCTGTGGCTGGCGCATGGCGTGACCACCGTGCGCGGCGTGCCGCTGGCGCCGAACGCCCGGGCGGCCTCGGAGAAGGCCCGCTCGGCCCGGGGCGAGATCGTGGCCCCCCGCATCTACAACTATCAGACCCTCGGCGCCGGCTGGTCGCAGGGGCGGGTCGACAGCGCCGAGAAGGCCAGGGCCTGGGTCCGCTGGGCGGCCAAGAACGGCGTCGACGGCATCAAGTTCTTCAACCGCGACGACGAGACGCCCGAGATCGTCCGCGCGGCCATCGACGAGGCGAAGAAGAACGGCCTGGGCACGGTGGCCCACATCTCCCAGCCGGGCGTGGCGCAGATGAACGCGCTCGACTTCGGCAAGGCCGGCCTGGGAACGGTGACCCACTTCTACGGCCACTCCGAGGCTCTGCTGAAGGACCGGCGGCTGCAGGACTATCCGGCCGACTACAACTATTACGACGAGCAGAAGCGGTTCGGCATGGTGGCCGAGATCTGGGACGAGATCGTCGAGCCGGGCTCGCCCCAGTGGGTCGCCTACCTCGAGGCCCAGAAGGCCAACGGCGTCACCTTCGACCCGACGTTCAACATCTACGCCGCCTCGCGCGACCTGATGCGCGCCAGGAACGCCGACTGGCACGCCGACTACACCCTGCCGTCCTTGCGGAACTACTTCCTCTCCACGCGGGACAACCACGGCAGCTACTTCTTCGACTGGACCACGGCCAACGAGGTCGCCTGGAAGCGGTTCTACGAGCGCTATTTCCGGCTGATCAACGACTACAAGAACATGGGCGGGCGGGTGACCACCGGCTCGGACAGCGGCTTCATCTGGAAGCTCTACGGCTTCGCCTACATCGAGGAGCTGGAGCTGCTGCAGGAGGCCGGTTTCTCGCCGCTGGAGGTGATCCAGGCCGCCACGCTCAACGGGGCCCTGACGCTGGCCGAGCCCAGGGGCGAGCCGATCGGCTTCGGCGTCGTGCGGCCGGGCCTCAGCGCCGACCTCGTCATCGTGCCTGAGAACCCGCTGCAGAACTTCAAGACCCTCTACGGCACGGGCCACCAGCGCCTCAGCCCCGACAACCGCATCGAGACGGTGGGCGGGGTGAAGTGGACCGTGGTCCGGGGCGTGGCCTACGACGCCAAGGCGCTGCTGGCCGACGTGAAGGCCATGGTCGACCGCCAGAAGGCGGCCGGCCGCTAGTCCTACAGCGGCGGACCGGGCGGCATCGGGAAGCGCGAGCGGGGTCCCTTGCCCCAGGCGGGGCTCGCCGTCTTCGGGGCGCGGGCGGCGGGGTCCTCCAGGTAGCGGCCGATGTCCCGCGCCGTCTGGCGGTAGAAGGCCTGGGTCAGGGGATCGGCGTCCTTGCGCTTGCCGAGGTCGGCCGAGAGGTCGGCCAGCCGGTCCAGCACATAGGCCCTGGCTTCGGGCGAGGCGTCGGTCTTGGCGCCCAGGACCATCATGGAGTCCAGCGCCGTCTGCTGGCTCACCCGGCGCAGCGCCCGGGCCTCCGCCGTCCCGTCGCGGGCCGCGCCCCAGGTGCGGGCCACCACGGCGTCCACCATCTGCGGGAAGGTCAGAGCGTCCGGCTGGCGGGCGCCCAGCGCCACCATGCGCGCGGCCCGGTCCGCGTCGAACAGGGGCTCCAGCACCAGGCCGGATAGGATGCGCGCGGCGCGAAGCTGGTCGAAGGCGGCGTCGGCCGACAGGTCCTCCAGCGTGGCGCCCGGGTCGGGCGTGAGCTGGGCCAGCAGCGGCTCGGGGATCGCCAGGTTCTGTGGCTCGACGGCGTCCAGCAGCAGGCCCAGCACGTCGCGCTGCAGGGCGGCCGGCACGAACTCGGTGGGCGGCAGCGTGTCGCCCTTCACGACGATGTTCGTATAGAGCCCGCCCACGTACTTGAGCCCGGACTCGATGGCCCAGCGGTGGTGCAGGTAGGCCATCCACAGCCGCATGTCGCGCAGCGACCCCACCGGCTCGTCCGGCTTGAGCATGTCCTGGCCGTAGGCGCCGAGCATGATCTTCCGCGCCGCCAGGGTCTCGCGCAGGTACTCGGTGGGCGTGGCGCGATCGTCGTACCAGGTCCAGCGCGGGTCGGTGTCGGGGACGTAGAGGATCCCCTTGGCCCGCATGTCCTGGATCACCCCGTCCAGGGCGGCGGCCTCGCCGGCGGCGGGGAAGGGTGTGTAGGCGTAGCGGACCATGTAGGCGTCGTAGGCGCCGATGGCCTTCTGGAACGGCTCGGTCAGGTCGAGCTTGCCGTTCGTCACCTTCACCCGTGGTGTGGGGTATTCCATCACCGAGGCGCGGTCGTTGAGGCTGGAGGCGAAGTTGTGCCCGAAGCCCAGGGCGTGGCCGAGCTCGTGGGCGGTGAGCAGCGCCTGGCGCAGGAGCACGAGGTCGCGCTGAGCCGGCGGCATGCCGTCCAGGCCGGCTGGGGTCAGCAGGTTCGCGTCGGCCACGGTCGCGCCGGTCCCGTCCTCGGGCAGGCCGCCGCTGTAGGCGTCGAAGTAGTTGGCGATGGTGCGGATGCGGTGGGAGTCCATCCGGGTCTTCGAGCCCAGGATCTCGCCCGTGCGCGGATCGCGGTAGGTCCCCCCGCTGGAGAAGCCGCGCTCGTCCCGCTCGATCCACAGGACATAGGCGTAGCGGATGTCCATGGGGTCCATGTCGGCGGGCGCGTCGCGGGCCTCGATGGCGTTCCGGAAGCCCGCCTGCTCGAACGCCGCGTTCCACCACAGCAGGCCCTGCTTCATCGCGTGACGCAGCGGGGCGGGGATGGCCGGGTCGAAGTAGAAGACGATCGGCTCCTTGGGCTCGCTGATCGCCGCCGTCGGGTCCTTCTTCTCCAGGCGCCAGCGGGTGATCCAGGCTTCCTTCGGAGAGTCGCTGATCGGCTTGGAGAAGTCCTGGAAGCGCAGGGTGCTGACGCCGATGCGGGGGTCGGCTTCACGCGGGACGTAGCCCGTGGGCGCCTTCAGGAAGGAGTGGTGGATGCGCAGGCTCACCATCCGGGCGTCGGGCGTCACGTTGCGCACCAGCGCGCCCGGCGCCTCGGCGACGTAGGTGGAGACCGTCTCGATCTCGGTGTTCTCGGGGAAGGCCTTCATGCGCGCCGGCTGGAAGGCGCTGCGGCCCGCGTCGAACTTGAAGGCGCCCTGGTTGGCCCGCTTGAGCGCGCCCTCGATGTTGGCGGCGTCGCGCATGAAGAGGGCGGTGGCGTCGACCACCACCCGGCCGCCCGCCTCGGACTCGATCGGCAGCGAGGCGAGCAGCGAGGTGGGGAAGGAGGCCGCCACATTGGCCGCCCGGGCGGCGTCGCCCGAGACGGCGCGGTAGTCCAGGTTCTGCTCGACCACCAGCACGCGGGGGCCGACCCGCTGGAAGCGGATCACCGTGCTCTCCAGGATGCCCCGGTCGAAGGGCAGCTCCACCGAGCCGCCGCCGCTGGCCGCCGAGACGTAGTAGAGGACGTCCTGGTCGAAGGCGCCGATCTCCATCAGCACCCGGCCCTTGGCCGCGTCCCAGGAGAACGGGATGAAGCCGTCGAACCGCTGCGCCGTGGCGGGCGCGGGTTTGACCGGCTGGGCCAGGGCCGGCGTCGCGGCGGCGGCGAGGCTCAGGGCCGACGCCGTCGCCACGCAGAAAGTCCGAAATCCCCGATAGCCAAGACCGGTCATGAACGCCCCTCCCGATGATCGCGCGAGGGAAGGAGGGCCCCTCGACCAGGCGTGGATCAATATCCGGCGCGGAGAGGGTGAGGAGATTCGAAAATCTGCGAACCGAGCGCCCACGCCCGCTGAATTTCGTCGCAGCGTCTGCGCCTGGAACAGACATCGGGCGCTTCGGGCGTGGTGCCGGATGCAGGACTCGAACCCGCGACCTTCGGTTTACAAAACCGCTGCTCTACCAGCTGAGCTAATCCGGCCCTTTGCAGGACGTCCGCCGCTTATGGGGTGAAGCCCGGCCGCTCGCAAGGGCGCCTTGGCCCGCCTGCCGGCCTGTGCTTGCCTGTCCCCAATCAGAAGACGGAAGGGGAGGACGGCCATGCGGTTCGAGGAGTACCGGACGCACGATGCGGTGGGGCTGGCCGGGCTGGTGGCGCGGCGCGAGGTCTCGGCGGCCGAGCTGCTGGACGTGGCCGTGGCGCGGATGGCCGCGGTCAATCCGCAGATCAACGCCGTCACCCTGGACCTGACGGACCGCGCCCGGGCCGAGGCCCCGGCCTCGGGGCCCCTGGCGGGCGTGCCCTTCCTGCTGAAGGACCTGGGCGCGAACCTGAAGGGGACCGTCACCTCGGGCGGCTCGAAGCTGTTCGCCAACGCCGTGGCCGAGGCCGACAGCGCCAGCACCCGGCTCTACAAGGCGGCGGGCCTCAACATCTTCGGCAAGACCAACACGCCGGAGTTCGGCCTCTGGCCGGTGACCGAGTCCGAGCACCTGGGCGTCTGCCGCAATCCCTGGGACCTTTCCCGCACGCCGGGCGGCTCGTCCGGCGGGGCGGCGGCCGCGGTGGCCGCAGGGATCGTCCCCGCCGCCCACGCCAGCGACGGCGGCGGCTCGATCCGCACGCCGGCCGCCTGCTGCGGCCTCTTCGGCATGAAGCCGTCGCGCGGCCGGGTCAGCTTCGCGCCCCAGGGCGAAGGGTGGGCCGGAGCCTCCATCCAGCACGCAGTCACCCGTTCGGTCCGGGACAGCGCGGCCCTGCTGGACGCGGTCTGCGCGCCGCAACCGGGCGATCCCTATTTCCTCGCCCCGCCCGAGCGGCCGTACCTGGAGGAGACGGGCCGCGAGCCCGGCCGCCTGCGCATCGGCTTCACCGCGGCGGCGCTGCAGTCGGCGGGCCTAGATCCCGAGTGCGAGGCGGCGGTGCGGGACGCCGCGAAGCTGTGCGAGGCGCTGGGCCACACGGTCGAGGAGGTGAAGGTCCCCGGCGACTTCCCGGCCATGCAGGCCGCCGCCGGCCTGGTGATCGCCGCCAGCGTGGCCGCCAACCTCGCGGCCGAGGCCGAGCGGCGCGGCCGTCCGGTGGAGCCCGGCGAGGTCGAAGTGCTGACGGCGGCCTCGGCCCGGCGGGGCGAGGGCGTGGCGGCCCCGGACTACGTGCGGGCGATCCAGACCCTGCACGCCTTCGGCCGGGCGGTGGCGGCGCTGTTCGAGACCTACGATGTGCTGCTGTTGTCCACCCTGGGGCGGCCGGCCATCCCGATCGGCTGGATCTTCGAGGATCGGCGGCTGATCGCCGAGCGCATCTTCGCCTTCATGCCCAACACCCAGCCCTTCAACAACACGGGCCAGCCGGCGATGACCGTGCCCCTGGCCTGGAGCGCGTCGGGCTTGCCGATCGGCGTGCAGTTCGTGGGCCGGATGGGCGAGGAGGCGGGGCTGTTCCGCCTGGCTGGACAGCTCGAGCGCGCCCGGCCCTGGTTCGACCGCGTTCCGCCGCTCTAGGTCCGCCGGCGCTGCTGGACGAGGTAGGCGCCGATCACGGCGGTGGCCACGAGGCCGATCAGGATCGTCGAGACGGCGTTGATCTCGGGATTCACGCCCAGCCGCACCTGGCTGTAGAGCCGCATGGGCAGGGTGGTGGCGCCCGGTCCGGAGGTGAAGCTCGCGATCACCAGGTCGTCCATCGACAGCGTGAAGGCCAGCATCCAGGCCGCCGCGATCGCCGGGGCGATGTTGGGCAGGGTGACGGTCAGGAACGCCTGCCAGGGGGCGCGCCCCAGGTCCTGGGCGGCCTCCTCCAGGCTGCGGTCGAACTGCATGAGGCGCGCCTGCACCACCACCGTCGCATAGGCCAGGCCCAGCGTGGCGTGGCTTAGGGTCACGGTCCAGAAGCCGCGCGGCAGGCCCGCGGCCACGAAGAGCAGCAGCAGGGACAGGCCCAGGATGATCTCGGGCAGGACGAGGGTGGCGTAGATCATCCCCGCCAGGCCGGTCCGTCCCTTGAACCGGCCGCCCCGCACCAGCGCCACGGCGGCGAGCGTGCCGACCAGCGTGGCGAGCGTGGCGGCGATGGTCCCGACCCGCAGGGTGGTCCAGATGGCGTCCTGCATCTGGCGGTCGCGCAGCAGGGCGCCGTACCAGCGCGTGGAGAAGCCGCCCCAGACGGTGACCAGCCGGCTGTCGTTGAACGAATAGAGCACCAAAAGGACGATGGGCGCGTAGAGGAAGGCGAGACCCAGGCCCACGGCGGCGAGGTTGAAGGCCGAGGGGCGCCCGTTCATCGCAGGAGCTTCCCGGGCTGGCGCTCGAAGATGAGGATCGGGACCAGCAGGGTGGCGAGCAGGACGATGGCCACGGCCGAGGCGGCCGGCCAGTCGCGGTTGGCGAAGAACTCGGTCCAGATGACCCGACCCAGCATCAGGGTTTCGGAGCCGCCCAGGAGGTCGGGGATCACGAACTCGCCGGCCATGGGGATGAAGCAGAGGAGCGCCCCGGCCGCGACGCCGGGTAGCGAGATCGGGAAGGTCACGCGCCAGAACGCCTGGGCGGGCGTGGCGCCCAGGTTGCGGGCGGCCTCCACCAGGTGCGGATCCTGGCGCTCCAGCACCGCGTAAAGCGGCAGCACCATGAACGGCAGGTAGGCGTAGACCAGGCCCAGGACGACGGCGGTCTCGGTGTTGAGCAGGTTGACCGGCGGCAGACCCACGGCGCCCAGGGCGGCGTTCAGCAGGCCCGCGGGCTTCAGGATGGCGATCCAGGCGTACACGCGGATCAGGAAGCTGGTCCAGAACGGCAGGATGACCGCCATGACCAGCAGCCGTTGGGCGGCCGGCGGACAGCGGGCGATCCCGTAGGCGATGGGATAGCCGACCAGCAGCAGGATCGCCGTGCCGAGCCCCGCGAGCCACAGGCTCGACAGATAAGCGTCCAGATAGAGCCGGTCGTCCTTGAGGCGGGCGTAGGTCTCGAAGTCCAGGCCTGCGAGGAACTCGCGCAGGCCCGTCAGGCCGCGGCCCCAATCCAGCGTCGGCCCATAGGGCGGCATGGCCAGCGCCATGTCGGACAAGGACAGCTTGGCGACCAGCAGGAACGGGAAGGCGAAGAAGACCGCGAGCCAGAGGGCCGGGGCGAGCGCCGCCAGCCGCGAACGGTCCGGTTTCACTGCGGCACCACCGCGGCGGCCTCGGGGGCGTAGGTCAGCCAGACCCGGGCGCCCGGCGCGACGTCGCCCGCGCCGTCGAGGTTGGCCTCGCTGACCCGGATCACGCCCTCGTCCGTCTCCACGAGGTAGCGGGTCCGGTCGCCCAGGTAGGCCGTCTCGACGACGGCTCCGGAGAGCAGGGAGCGGGCCGGGGCGGCGCGGTGCAGGACGATCTTCTCGGGTCGGACCGCCAGCCAGCCGCCGCCGTCGCGGGGGATCAGGTTCACCTCGCCGATGAACTCGGCCACCTCGCGTGTGGCCGGCCGCTCGTAGACCTCGCGCGGCGCGCCGATCTGGACGATGCGACCCTCGCGCATGACGGCCATGCGGTCGGCCAGGGCCATGGCCTCGTCCTGGTCGTGGGTGACGATCATGAAGGTGAGGCCCAGGCGCCGCTGGAGCGCCGTGAGCTCGAACTGGGTCTCCTCGCGCAGCTTACGGTCGAGGGCCGCCATGGGTTCGTCGAGCAGCAGGATGCGCGGGCGCGGGGCGAGCGCGCGGGCCAGGGCCACCCGCTGCCGCTGGCCGCCGGAAAGCTGGTCGGGACGGCGTCCGCCCAACCCCTCCAGCTTGACCAGCGCCAGCATCTCCTCGACCCGCGCGGCGGCTTCCGCCTTGGGCAGGCCCTTCAGGCCGAAGGCGATGTTTCCGGCGACCGTCAGGTGCGGGAAGAGGGCGTAGGACTGGAACATCATGTGCACCGGCCGCCGGTGCGGGGGCAGGGCGGCGATGTCCTGGCCGTCCAGCAGGATGCGGCCCGCGTCGGGAGTCTCGAACCCGGCCAGCAGGCGCATGAGCGTGGTCTTGCCGCATCCGGACGGGCCCAGCAGGGCGAAGAACTCGCCCTCCTTGATGGCGAGGGTGACGTCGTCGACCGCGGGACGGCCGTCGAACCGCTTCGTCACGCCCTCGAAGCGGACGATCGCGGCGCCGCTCACCGGCCCTGTCACCGGCCCTGTCACCGGCCGGTCAGGACGCGCGTCCACTGGCGGTTCACCTCGCGCAGAAGGGCCTGGTCCTTGGTGGTGGTGACGAACAGGCGCCGGCTCACCGCAGGCGTCGGATAGACGTTGGGATCGTTCCGGATGTCGGCGTCCACCAGCTCCGTCGCCGCGGCGTTGGCGTTGGCGTACTCGGTGTAGTTGCTGGCCCTGGCGATGATCTCGGGCCGCAGCATGAAGGCGATGAACCTGTAGGCGGCGTCGGGGTTCGGGGCGTCCTTCGGGATGGTGAACAGATCGAACCAGACCTGGCTGCCCTCCTTCGGGATGACGTAGCCGATGTTCACGCCATTCTTGGCCTCCTCGGCCCGGGTTCGGGCCTGGAGCACGTCGCCCGAGTAGCCGACGGCGACGCAGATGTCCCCGTTGGCCAGGGCGTCGACGTATTCCGAGGAGTGGAACTTCCGCACATAGGGCCGGGCCTTGAGCATCAGGTTCGTGGCCGCCTGGTAGTCGGCGATCGCCGTCGAGTTCGGGTCCTTGCCCAGGTAGTTCAGGGCGACCGCGTACATGTCCTCGGACGCGTCGAGGAAATAGACGCCGCAGTCCTTGAGGCGGGCGAGGTTCTTCGGCTCCAGCACGACCGCCCAACTGTCGATCGGCACGCCGGGCAGGCGCTTGGCCACCGCGTCCCTGTTGTAGCCGATGCCGATGGTGCCCTGCATGTACGGGATGGCGTACTTCGCGCCAGGATCGAAGGGCGCGAGGAGGGCCATCATCTCAGGCGAGAGGTTGGAGAGGCCCGGCAGCTTGCTCTTGTCGAGCGGCTGGATGGCGCCGGCGGCGATGTAGCGGGGCAGGTTGTGGTTCGAGGGGACCACGATGTCGTAGCCCGTGTTCCCCTGGAGCACCTTGGTCTCGAGCACCTCGTTGGAATCGAAGGTGTCGTAGGTGACCTTCAGCCCGGTTTCCTTGCCGAACTCGTCCAGCAGGGCCGGGTCGATGTAGTCGGTCCAATTGAAGATGCGGAGTTCCTGGGAGGCCTTGCCGCCGCCCGGGCCGCCCCCTTGGCCGCACGCGGCGAGCAGCAGCGTCGCCGCCAATCCCAAGGCCGTCGTCCACGCCCGCATCGCGTCCGGTGCTCCCCTCATTTGCTGGTGGTTATAGGGCCGTTTCCCCCCAGGGCCATACCCGGGCGGTTGAACACAGCGGGATTGCGCGGCTACAGGGCGATCCACTCCATCGGAGCCTGCCCATGCCCGCGCCCTGGACCGCGATCGCGCCGATCCTGCTGCTGATCGCCTCCAACGTCTTCATGACCTTCGCCTGGTATGGCCACCTGAAGGTCGAGCACCGGCCGATCTGGGCCATCGTGCTGGTGAGCTGGGGGATCGCGTTCTTCGAGTACTGCCTGGCCGTGCCCGCCAACCGGATCGGGCGCCTGGCCTACGGGCCGGCCGAGCTGAAGGCCATGCAGGAGGTGATCACGCTGGCGGTCTTCGCCGTCTTCTCGATCACCTACCTGGGCGAGCGGTTCACGCCGAACCACGCCGTGGGCTTCGCGCTGATCGCGCTCGGCGCCTGGTTCGTCTTCAAGGGGCCGTTCGCCGCCTAGCCCGCGGGCGCCGGCGAGACCATGACCGTGAGCTCGTTGGACTTGGTCATGAACTTCACCCCCTTCACCCGGCCGTCAGTGTAGCGGCCCCAGTAGCCGCTCACGTCGATCGGGGTCGCGACCTGGGCGCCGGCCTGGGCGGGCTTGGTGGCGATCACGTCCACCTCGTAGATGCCGTCGGGCGGGGAGGCGGCGTAGATTCGCGGCAGGAAGGCCGCCTCGGTCCATCCGGCGCTCGGCGTCGTGCCCTGGGCCTTCAGGTTCAGTCCGCCGGCGTGGCTGACTTCGGCCGATCCCGACTGGACGGAAAGGATCTGTTCCTGGCCGGCGTACATCTGGGCCGGACGGGCCAGGGACTTCTTGGGCGGCGGGGTGGTGGCCTGGGCTTCTTCGCCCTGGCCCTGGCAGGCGGTAAGCGACAGGCAGGCCAGGACGCCCGCGGCAAGCAGCACTCCACGCATGACCGTGCTCCTGAAAGCGTTTTCTCCGTTCGGGGCGGTTCTTCTTCCCGGCGACTCAAGGCCGCCCGCTCGCCCCTACGGTGGAGTTTGCGCCGATACCGGTGTTTGGCGAGCTTTTCTTGAGCCCGGCTTTGGCGAAGCGGGGAAGCGGGCCTATAAGCGCCGGTTTCCTAGACCCCCGAACTTCCGGAACGCCATGTCCCGCATCCTGATCACCTCGGCTCTGCCCTATATCAACGGGATCAAGCACCTGGGGACGCTGGCGGGCTCCATGCTGCCGGCCGACGTCTATGCGCGGTTCCAGCGGGCCCGGGGACACGAGACGCTCTACATCTGCGCCACCGACGAGCACGGCACGCCGACCGAGCTCGCCGCCGCCGAGAAGGGCCAGGACCCGGCGACGTTCTGCGCAGAGGCCCACGACGTGCAGCACGACCTGGGCCGTCGGTTCGGCCTGTCGTGGGATCACTTCGGCCGCTCGTCTTCGCCGCAGAACCACCGCCTGACCCAGCGCTTCGCCCAGCAACTCTGGGAGGCCGGCTTCATCGAGGAGCGGGTCACCCAGCAGGTCTATTCCAATGCCGACAAGCGCTTCCTGCCGGACCGCTACGTCATCGGCACCTGCCCGCACTGCGGGTACGAGGCGGCGCGCGGCGACCAGTGCGAGAACTGCACGCGCGTGCTCGACCCGGCCGACCTGCTGCACCCGCGCTCGGCGGTGTCGGGCTCGACCGACATCGAGATCCGCGGCTCCAAGCACCTGTTCCTGCGCCAGAGCCTGTTCGCCGGGAAGCTGCGCGACTGGATCGAGGGCAAGCGGGGCCGCTGGCCCCATCTCGTCACCTCCATCGCCCTCAAGTGGCTGGACGAGGGCCTGCAGGACCGCGGCATCACCCGCGACCTGGAGTGGGGCGTGCCGGTCAACGCCTTCGAGTGGGGCCCCAATCCCGAGGGCAAGCTGCCGGACATCGAGGGCCTGGCGGGCAAGGTGTTCTACGTCTGGTACGACGCGCCCATCGAATACATCGGGGCGACCTGGGAATGGGCCGACGCCCGCGCCATCGAGGCCGGCCGTCCGGGCGCCAAGGACGAGGAATGGGAGCGCTGGTGGCGCGGCCCGGCGGCCTCGGACGTCACCTACGTCCAGTTCATGGGCAAGGACAACGTGCCGTTCCACACCGTGGGCTTCCCCTGCACGCTGATGGGGGTGAACGCGCGCGAAGAGGCGCAGTGGAAGCTGGTCGACGACCTCAAGGGCTTCAACTGGCTCGACTACTACGGCGGCAAGTTCTCGACCTCGCAGGGCCGGGGCGTGTTCATGGACCACGCGCTGGAGCTGCTGCCGGCCGACTACTGGCGCTGGTGGATCATGGCCAACGCGCCCGAGACCTCGGACGCCACCTTCGCCTGGGAGCAGTTCCGCGACCAGGTGAACGCCGACCTGGCCGACGTGCTGGGCAACTTCGTCAACCGCATCTGCAAGTTCGCCGAGAGCCGGTTCGAGGGTGTCGTGCCCGCCGGCGGCGAACCGGGGCCGCTCGAGGCGAAGCTGGAGGACGAGACCCTCGCCAAGCTGCGCGAGCTGACCGGTCATCTGGAGGATCGCGAGTTCCGCAAGGCTTCGACGGCGCTGCGCCAGCTCTGGGTGCTGGGCAACCAGTACCTGACCGAGGCCGCGCCCTGGACCGCCATCAAGACCGACCGCGACCGGGCGGCGGTGGCGGTGCGCTACGGCCTGAACCTCGCGGCGCTGTTCGCCAAGGTCTCGGAACCCTTCATCCCGTTCGCCTGCGAGAAGGTGTCGCTGGCGCTGGGCGAAACGTTCCCGGCCAAGTGGCCGTCGCTGGACGGGGAGGGCGTGCTGTCGGCCCTGGAGCCTGGGCGCACGATCGCCGCGCCCGAGGTGCTGTTCCGCAAGATCGAGGACGCGCAGGTCGCCGAATGGCGCGAGCGCTTCGGCGGGCCGGAGACGGTCGAGGGCTGATCCCGCGGCCTAGTGGGTCCCGCCGCCGCCGTTCTTGTGGCGGAGCTGGGCGGCGACTTCCCCGGGCGTGATGTCCATGAAGTCCGGAACCACGGCGTTGTATTCGGCCGTGCGGCCTAGGTCGATCGCGATGGTCCGGTGGCCCTGCCACATCATGTGCAGGGCGACGTAGAGCACGATGAACAGGCCGACGAAGCCGATCCAGCGGTAGCGGTGCAGCAGCCGGGCGATGGCGTGGGCGGCCACGCCCATCAGCGCGATGGACAGCAGGAGGCCGATGATCAGCACCGTCGGGTGCTCGCGCGCCGCCCCGGCCACAGCCAGCACATTGTCCAGCGACATCGAGACGTCGGCGATCAGGATCTGCAGGAAGGCGTCCTTGAAGGACTTGCGCGGCCGGTCGGTCGGCTCGGTGGCCGGGTCGGAGTCCAGCACGGCCTCGGCGTCGGACTCATCGTCCTGGGCCTGGTCGCGCAGCTCCTTCCACATCTTCCAGCAGACCCAGAGCAACAGCAGGCCGCCCGCGAAGAGCAGGCCGATGATGCCCAGGAGCTGGGTGGTGATCAGCGCGAAGCCGATGCGGGTGACGACCGCCGCGCCCAGGCCCCACAGGATCGCCTTGCGCCGCTGTTCGGGCGGCAGGCCGCCGGCCGCCAGGCCCACCGCCACGGCGTTGTCGCCGGCGAGGACCAGATCGATCATCAGAACCTGGAAGAGGGCGGCGAGGCCGGAGGCCGTGAACAGCTCTGCGAACATCGCGCCTCAATGCGTCAGCGCGCGTCCGGCTGCAATGGCTCAGGTGCGGGGGCGGCTGGCCTCATAGAGCGCGATGGCCGCGGCGTTCGACACGTTCAGGCTTTCGAAGCCGCCCGGCATGGGGATCTTCGCCAGTTCGTCGCAGTGCTCGGCCACCAGCCGGCGCAGGCCCTCGCCCTCGGAGCCCAGCACCAGGACCGTGGGCGCGCCGTCCAGGACCTCGTGGAGACCCCGGTCGGAGTCCCCGGCCAGGCCCACGGCCCGCCAGCCGGCGCCGGTCAGCTCGTCCAGGGCGCGGGAGAGGTTCACGACGTGGGCCACGGAGACCTTGTCGACCGCGCCGGCGGCGGCCTTGGCCAGCGCGCCGGTCAGCTTGGGCGCATGGCGGTCCTGCAGGATCACGCCCGCCGCCCCGAAGGCCGCGGCCGAGCGCAGGATGGCGCCCACGTTCTGCGGGTCGGTCACCTGGTCCAGCATCAGCAGCACGGCGCCCGGCCTGGCCTCGAAGTCGGCGAGGTCGACCTCCTTGAGCGGGCCCGGCCGCAGCGCCACGCCCTGGTGGACCGCGCCCTGAGGCAGGGCCAGGCCGATCGCGTGGTTGTCGGCCGGCTCCAGCATGGGCAGGCGGCCGAATCGGGCCTCGATCTGGCGGGCCTTGTCGGGGCTCGCCAGCAGCCGCAACGGCGCGCCGCGGGCCGGGTTGGCGAGCGCCGCCTCGACCGCGTGCCACCCCCAGATCCACTCGTCGGAAGGGGCTTCCCGGCCCTTCTGGAACCGGGGTTGAGGCCGGAATTTTTTCCCCTTGCGGGCGTCGTTGCGTTCGGGGTGCGAGGCCACTATAAGACGCGCTCCAAATTGGGGCCCCCGGACGGGGCGCCGCTTTTCAGGACTGTGCAGACGGCGCTCAATAGGCCCCTCGCATCCCGGAGCGGAAGCCTTTTTCAGAGGCCCCGGTGAGGCTCCGAGCGCGCTGGGGGAATGTCCCGAGTGGCAAAGGGGGCGGACTGTAAATCCGCTGGCGTCAGCCTTCGTAGGTTCGAGTCCTACTTCCCCCACCACGCGCCGGCCAACTGAGGAGACCGCGGCGACCCCGCACCAGTTTTGGCGGGTATAGCACAATGGTAGTGCAGCAGCCTTCCAAGCTGAGGATGCGGGTTCGATTCCCGCTACCCGCTCCAGCTCTCCTCTCAACGTTTTAGACAAGCAACGCCGGCAGGACCCTGATGGCCAAAGAGAAGTTTGAACGCACGAAGCCGCACTGCAACATCGGCACGATCGGTCACGTGGACCATGGGAAGACGACGCTGACGGCGGCGATCACCATGACGCTGGCGAAGTCGGGCGGCGCGA